>Ga0208226_1000164_pt1 | contig 20876 bp, 10 predicted proteins | sample LakMenE18May11ns_FD_150713 | JGI IMG/M metagenome (GOLD analysis project Ga0208226, IMG submission 150713) | Freshwater microbial communities from Lake Mendota, WI - 18MAY2011 deep hole epilimnion ns (SPAdes) | ecosystem: Environmental > Aquatic > Freshwater > Lake > Epilimnion/Euphotic zone ... | reverse complement strand
CTCGAAAAAACAAACCCAGTGTTCGCTTACCGCTTTGGTCGATCTCTGGATGAAAACTTCCTGCAGTTCCAAGAGGGCGCATGCCTTACCAAGGAAGATCGCGAGAAACTCAAAGAAGCTTTGAAAGATAATCTCACATTCAAAACAGAAATGCTTGGGGCTGAAGCCTGGCAGGCTTGGCTGCAACCTGGCAAGTTAATCCCTGCAAAAGAAGGCGCAGCAGAATCCGAACTAAACAGACTTCAAACCATGATCACCGCAGGCCGTAATAAAGTCGAAGCGGGTGATTTTAACGCAACTAATGTGGTTGATAGCGTGGTTGGTATTCTACAACGCGAAATGAACCAGATGACTCAGGGCATTGTGGTGTTTTCTGATGGTCGCAGTACCGAAGGAACTTTGCAGGCGCTGAAAGATCTCGAAGAAAGGGCGACCGCTGCACGAATCCCGATTTTTGTTGTCGCAGTTGGCGAAGACCGCCCTAAGGTTAAAACCGAAATTGTTGACTTACGTGTTCCAGGTCGTGTGCAACCTGATGATCGATTTCGTGTCGCAGTTGAAGTTGTGGGCGAAGGCCTTGCAGAGAAAGAGTTCCAAGCATTCCTTGATATTACCAATGTAAGAAAAAATCAGTCAGGCAAGGAAGAACTTCTGGATGTTGCGATTGAAGAAGCTGGCTCTAAAGGATCAAAAGACAAGCTAAGAATAAACCTTGGGACTAAAATCACCCTCGTTGCGCCTGTTGGAACATACGACAAGGGCAACCCCCCTAGGGCCGAAGTCGAGTTTCAGGTGGATGCACAAGCTCTCGCAAAGGCTGCGGGTCGCGAAGCTGATCTTGCAGGTAAGAAGTGGGTGCTTGCAGAAACCCCTGATAGCGAAATTAGATTTGTAGCAAGAGTTCCCCGTGATAAATCAGAGATTGCATTAGATAAAGAACACAAACGCGGGCCTGTGGAAATGCGCGTGATGGATAAACCATTGCGAGTTCTTTTGGTGGCAAGCGGCCCCATGCGTGATTATCAATTTGTGCGCACTCTATTTGTTAGAGAGACCGAAAGAAAGCGCGCTGAACTTGCAATCTTATTGCAGAACCCTCCTGGAAAAACCGAACGACGACCAGGCGTGGTTCAAGATATCCCACCTGAAAAACTTCTCACCCGATTTCCTGATCTCTTTGATTCCGCCACGGTTGATCCTAACGAAAAGATTTACGACCTCGCCTCTTATGATGTCATCGTTGCTTTCGATCCTGATTGGAAACAAGTCAACGATCTTTCAATGAATTTGCTGCGTACATGGGTAGATAAAGGTGGCGGTTTGATTGTGATTGCAGGCCCGCTGCATACTTTAGAGCTGGCACGACCTGGTGCTGAAAAGGAAAAGCTTAAACCCATCCTTGATCTGTATCCCGTTGTTTTAAAAGACATCCGCATCGAGGAAATGGATCGAAAGCCCGATTCACCAAAACCATTGCGCTTCGATGGCGCGACTCCTGAAATGGAATTCCTGCGCCTTGATGAAGATGACCAACTCCCCTTCCTGAAAGATTGGGAGCAGTTCTTTAATGTTGAGGCCAAAGATGGCCAACCTAAACGCGGCTTTTATAACTTCTACCCAATCGAACAAGCAAAGACGGGTTCTATTGTTGTGGCTCGCTTTGATGACCCTCTCGTAAAAGGCAAGGATGGCAAGGAGCAACCTTTTATTGTAATCAGCGATCCTGCAAGTGGTAAACGGGTTGTCTGGATTGGATCGGGTGAAGTTTGGCGCATCAGGCAATACCGCGAACAATACTTCGAACGCTTCTGGATGAAACTAGCCCGCTATGCAAGCGCTGCAGCAACAGGAAAAGAGAATCGCAGGATTTCGCCCTACCTTGGTGGGCCCTATCTTGCTAACCGCTTCATCGAATTTGAAGCGCGCATTGATGATAAAGGTGGCAAGCCTTTGGGTTCAGCGGGTAGGCCCCCCAGAGTTTTAATCAATCCGCCCGCGGGCGTTGCTCAGTCTGAAATCCCCAAAGAAATCTTGATGACCCCAAGGCCGGGAAGTGAAGGCGTTTTCAGAGCTCGGTTTATGCTGCGTAGCGCAGGCAGGTATGAAGTTGTTTTTGATGTACCCGAAACAGGCGATAAACTTTCAGGCAACTACATTGTTGTGGAACAACCCGACCCCGAAAAAGAAAACACCCGCCCAGATTTCGCAAGCCTCTATAAACTTGCAAGCCCCGCAGAGATGGTATTGCCTAGGCTTTCTGATGCAGACCGCGATACCCTTAAACAACGCCTGCAATCCCCTGTTGCTAATGCAGGGTCGGAACCTTCGAAGGGTACGGAAGAACCTCCAAGATTATTCTTCGATCTTCGTTCTGCAAGCCTTATTCCACTTTGCATGAAAACCGATATCAAGGAACAACGCAATCGTGGCCCGGTTCGCGATCTATGGGATAATGGCATCACCATGTGGGTTGGCAAAGATAACAAACCAGTCATTCTGCCTTGGTTGCTTCTTGCAGTGGTGGGGTTACTTTCGTTTGAATGGCTCACTCGCAAACTGTTGCGCATAGCTTGATTTTTTCACGGAGTTAAAGTTTCAATGGCTGATCAATCGCCGCATCTGAACCAGCAACCTGCCCTTTCGGGCCCGCTTGTGTTTCTACGCGGTCGCATTCGCCAATACGTCATCATCGAAGCCTTGCTTGGCATCATCATCTTTGCATCGGCTTGGATGTGGCTTGATCTTTTCGTTGATTACGGTTCCTACAGGCTTTTCGGAATCGACTGGGTTCAATCCCTGCCCCGCTTCATTCGTATCTTTCTGCTTGGCATTCTAACGCTTGGTGTGATTGTTCTTACTGCAACCCGCATCGCTCTTAGGTTGAATAAAGATTTTCGGGATGATGCATTGGCATTGGTGCTGGAAAACAAATTCCCCGAGCGGCTGAATGATCGCTTGATCACTGCGATCGAATTAAGTTCCCCCAAGATTTTAAAGGAAAGAGGCGCATCGCCTCAAATGCTTCAACAAATGCTTCTTGAAACTGAAGAACGCATGAAGGGCCTTCCTGTAGATGAAGTCTTCGATTGGAAAAGACTTAAAAATATGGGTTATAAGGCGCTGGCTCTTACCCTTGGGATGTATTTGTTTGCGCTGGTGTTATCCATTGCAGGTGCGGGGATACCAAACATTGGGGCAGATGAAATCACCCTTTCCAGCACGCAATCGCTTCATGAAGTGTTGCTTACCTGGGTGGATCGAAATGTTGTTTTAAGAAATGTCATTTGGCCCAGACATACTTATCTTGAGTTTGTGGGATTTCCTGAATCAGGGCAGGTGCGGGTTGGTCGGGATGCGCCCCCTTTCCCTGTTAAAGTCCGGGCTGTCAAATACCTTGTAGCTGGCCGACCTTCTGAAAAAGCAGTATCCAATTTCCGAGCCTACCTTGCCCTCAAAAATATTGATCAAGCACCCGCTATGATTCGTTTTGATCGCAGGCCCATAGAAGGCTGGCGTGCACTTTCCTTCTTTGATCTTGAAGATTGGATCTCCGTAAAAATTCCTACCTTTGATTCTCTTCCACCAGAACTTAAACCTGCAAGGCCTGAAGATCCACTCTCATTCGATGAGATCGAGCATTTTCTTGAAAAACAATCAAGCGATGCAAGTTCCGAGGTGATTGATTCTTTGAAAGCCTGCCATGATGCTCTCAAGCAATTGGGTAGCAATGCAGTTTATCGCAGGAAATTTAGAGTGATGGCTGTCCCCGAAAATGTTGTTCTTCGATCTTGGGGCAACTCTTCCAACAACACCATGACCCTGCAACGGGGCGCCAGCAATGAATACAGCGGCCAAATTGCAGACCTTCGTGAAACCATTGATTTTACCGCACAAGCTCTTGATTACCGCACCGCAAATAAACGCTTGGTTCTTGTGCCACCACCGATGCTTCTCAAACTGATGGTGGAAGAAAGTCACCCCGCTTATCTTTATTATCGTTCCGTTGTTGGTGAAAATGCTTCTGGGCTCAAAGGTTTGAAACAACGATTTGATGCTCAGGATATGTTGCAATCTGGTTCTGATATTAGCAGAGTTACCGTGCCTGAAGGCACAAGCCTTGTGGTTACCGGAGAAGCAGACGCCGACCTTGCTTCGGTTCGTGCGGTGAATAAGGCTGGGGTGAAGATTGATGCGATCAACCCCAAATTAATTGACAAACGAACTTTCACATTCACTACTGAAAACCTTAAGGAAGAGCTTAGCTTCTTCGTTGAATACGAAGATCAGGAAGGGGTGCTTGGTCGTAGGGGCATGCTTTTAAAACCCAATACTGATGAAGCCCCTAATGCAGATTTCGAACCTGATGCCCTGCGCAGAACCAAGGATGGATTCATGGTTACCCCCATCGCCCGTCTACCTTTTCGTGGCAATACCAATGATGCACATGGCTTGGGCGATATCCGTTACGCACTCACTGTAAAAAAGGTTGAGTCTGAAAACCTGAATGTGAAGGATCTGTTTCTGCTTTCTGCGATTCCACAAATGATTGGAACGCATGGCGCAGTGCTTAATGGCGTTACTTTCCTTGGTGCGGTAATGCCTTCGGGTAAGAAAACAGAGACCAAGGAATCAGAAAAAGAAGTAAAGCGATTCTCCCTGCCTTCGTTTCAAAAACTACTGGAGTCAACTCCTGGGGAAATCAAAACACTTGCAGCAATTAAAGAAGAGCTTTCTAAATCTAAAAAGCTATCTGAGCGCAAACAAACGGTTCGCTCTTTCCAGATTCAACCTGATACCTTTGAAAAAATCGATGAAGAAGTGCAAAGCGATTTCGCCTTGGGAAAATTAGGCCTTGCAGTGCCAGGTGGTAGTAACGCTTATCAACCCAGATACCGCATGGAGTTCTGGCTCGAAGCTCTTGATCATGATGTTGAAACCGGCCCTCATCTGGTTACAAGTAAAGAACGCTATATGTTTTTCATCGTTTCGGAAAATGATTTGCTTGCAGAAATCGCCCGTGAAGAAGAAAAACACAAGCTTGCATTGGAACAGGCTAAGGGGCATTTACTTGAATCCGAATCTAGGCTCGGTTTGTCTAGCCTTGATCTTTCTGCAGGGAATGTAAAAGTTGAACAACTTGGCCCAATGGTTGCCCGCTGCGATGAAATAGATCGCAATTTGGAAACCCGATTGGCCAACACGAATGAGATTTTAGAAGCTTACACCCGTATTCTGAGGGAATTCAAACTTAACCGGGTTGATGCAGAACGATACAAACGGGTTCAAGATACCATTCACGAACCCTTGCGAAAAATCACACTCGTTGAGTTTCCTGCAACAACCCGTGCGATTGATTCCTTCCGCAAGGCGCTTGATAACACCTCACTTACCTTGGATAAACGAGTTGAGGCTTCACGAATTGCCTTGGCAGAATCCCGGTCCCAGTTCAAGAAACTTTTGCAGGCAATTGACGAAGTCCTTGCAGCAATGGGAACCCTTACTGATATTAACAAACTAGTAGCAATGCTCCGAACCATTGAAGAAGAAGAACGCAAGCAATTCGATCTGGTGCAGAAAATTCACGAAGAATTAGTGCGAAAAACACTGGAAGACGCACTCAACCCCGGCAAATAAGCTACTTTCGATACATGCATTTCTTAAGAAAAAATCGTCCCATTTGGCAAATATGTGAAGAATTAGTTAATATTTTGTCTGAACGCTTTTATTTTCCCCATCTTAACGCTATATATAATTAGAAGATTTGATCCTTTTATATTAGAGGATTAGATTGATTTTTAAACTGGCCATTATTAAAACTTTTTTTTATGGGAATATGCGATGAACATCAAGAAGAAAAACAACAGTTTTTTCAAGCCTTACTTATTGAATTTGGAAGATAGACTTACCCCCTCTGCTTATGTTGAACCTAATGTAATTATTGCGAATCCCACCACTCGGGTTTTGGATATTACTTATGAGGCTCATCAATCCACCCAGCCTTTGGAATCTTTGGTTGGGGGTGTTCCTACCAGTTTTCCAACTACTGGTTTTTTAACTTATGCCTGGACAATTAATGATGGCTTGAATACGGTGGATGGGGTTGCTAATTCCGTAACCACCGGAGATACCTTCCCAGCGCCAACCCTGAAAGTCAATCGTGGCGATACCCTTAGAATTACTCTTTTAAACGATTTAATGGATCTTGGTAATCTTGGTATTACCTCTGTTGTTGATGGTTCTACTGTTACTGAAATGCCCCTTAATAACCATACCCATGGGCTTCATCTTTCCCCCAACTACAGTTCCGATAATGTTCTGTTAACCATGCCTGCTGGCAAAGGGTTTGTCTACGAATATAAGATTGGCGATACCCAACCCGATGGCCTTTATTGGATTCATCCTCACAACCATATTTATTCCACCCAGCAAGTTTACCGCGGTTTATCCAGCATGTTAATTGTTGGTCAACCCGACAGTAGCATTGCCGAAATAGCTACCCTTCCCGAAAGGACGATGTCGCTCCAATATCAATATTTGACAAACCCAGGCACAGCGAATCAGGCATTGGCACAATTTACTGGCATTGGCGCGGCTCCAGGACAACAGCTCACCATCAATGGGAAGGTAAACTCAACTATTACAGTTAATCCAGGGCAAACCGAAGTTTGGAACATTGCCAACATGACTGCTCAGGCTAATATCAACTTCACTTTGAAAAATAGTAGTACCAACACTAGTCTGCCTATAGTCATCGTTGCTCAGGATGGTGTTGCTTATAGCACCCCCGTTACCATCCCCGCAGGGCAAATTTTGAACTTGGGTACCGGTGGCCGTTATTCAATCTTGGTTACTGCATCCACCACTGCAACCCAAAATGTGCAATTGAATTTTAATAACAATGGTAAAGGCGGCACATTTAATGTGAACATGACATCCGCTGGCACACTTGTTACTCCTTTCGCAACCCCAACAACATTAACCACGACCGGCTATGATGCCTTTGAGGATTTATCCACTGCAACCGTTGCAGAAAATCGCACGGTGACATTTTCTATTGATCCAATTAGTGCTGGGAATAACGCTGAATTTCAAATAAATGCTGAGACATTCCCCAATCCTATAATATTTCAGCCTAGGCTAAATACCGTTGAAGAATGGGTGCTGATCAACAACTCTGATATTCCTCACCCATTTCATCTCCATGTCAACGATGTTCAAGTCATGTCCGCGTTTTCTCCAGCCAATCCCTTTTTGAATGTTGGCAGACCCCAGCAATGGTATCAAGATGTGGTCGTTGTTCCCCCTGCGCTAACTGTTCCTGGAACTAATGAATTAATAACCCCTGGTCGGGTTACAATACGCACCAAATCCCTTGATTACACGGGGGCTTTTGTCTACCACTGCCATATTCTTCCCCATGAAGATCGCGGCATGATGGCCTTGGTCACAATTCAGCCCGAAACGCCGATTTATGCAACCGGCGCAGGCGCTGGCGGTGGCCCCGCTGTCAATATTTACAGCGGACTTGATAATAGCTTAATCACTAGCTTCTTTGCTTTTGAAGAAGACTTCACTGGCGGTGTTCAAACCGCAGTGGCAGATGTTAATAACGATGGCATCTCTGATGTTATTGTTGGCGCAGGGGCAGGCGGTGGGCCAAGAGTTATTGTTTATGATGGCTCTACCAATTTTACCACCCAACTTTTTGACTTCTTCGCTTTCAGCACCGAATTTTCCGGTGGGGTGGATGTTGCAGCCGGCGATTTCAACGCGGATGGCTTTGCGGATATCGTTGTTGGTGCAGGCCCAGGCGGTGGTCCTCAAGTTAGTATCTTTGATGGTCAAACCGGAAATGTTCTTACCCAGTTCTTTGCTTATGATCAGTCCTTCCGTGGCGGGGTTACCGTTGCGGTAGGCGATGTTGACGGGTCTTCATTTAATTCTGTTATCACCGGTGCAGGCGCTGGCGGTGGATCGCATGTTAAGTCATTCAGAAATTCAAGGTTCTTTGATATGGATGACACCCCAATCCTTCCCGGTAATCAATCCATTACCATGAACCAAACGGGCGAATTCATGGCTTACGAAACGGCTTATACCGGAGGCGTTCAGGTTGCTGTAGGCCTTAATTCAGGATCTTCACAAGGTGGCTTCTACAGGATTCTTACTGGCACCCTCACAGGTGGACCTGAGGTCACCGTTTGGGAAGCCATGGAAACCCATGACACTATGATGGATACCCCAGAATTATCTTTCGAGAAGGTTGCTGACTTCTTCGCTTTCGATTCCACCCAGACCACTGGCGTTCGAGTTGGTTCAGTTGCTGTTAGCAATGGCTCCGATTTCCTTGCTTCTACTGGTTCCGGAATTTCTACCGTGGTAAGGCGCTATTCGCTTTTGCCCGGAGCTAGCCAGCCCACCTTAGAAGAAGAGTTTTCTCCTTTTACTGATGGCTTTGATGGCGGAGCCAATCTTGGTGGTACTTACTAACCAAATAGTAAGAGCATTTGTTTAATTTAACCCTGGCCTCTGAACACCATGTTGTTCAGGGGCCTTTTTTTTGGCTAAAACGCCCCATTTGATCCCATCAACTTAGGTAATTAGCCCTTTTATTAAGCTAAAACCATTAAAATTAAGCACATCAATACAGCAATAATAAAAAGCTTAGGAATATTGAGAACTTTAAGAAAAACGAGATACATTGCAACCCAAGGCTTGCAAACCTCCTGTTTTAACATAAGATGTAAATTAGTTATATAAAAAATATACGATGAGTCTTTGACTCTATTTTATAAAAATTTCTTGCTTACTTCTTATAAAGGGATATTTATTCATGAATCTTAAGAAGAAAAAGAACAGTTTTTTTAGACCTTTCTTGTTTCAATTGGAAGATAGACTTACTCCTACGACAAATCCTTTGGGTTATGTTGAGCCCAATGTAATTACTGCGAATCCCACCACGCGTCTTTTGGATATTACTTATACGGCTCATGTTTCAACTCAACCATTGGAAACATTGACCTCATCGGCAGTACCTACAACTGGTTTTTTAACTTATTCGTGGATAATTAATGACGGTTTCAACAGCGTTTATAATTCAACAACTTCATCTTATGACCCTTCTGTGCTTACAACCGGGGATACCTACCCTGCGCCAACCCTGAAAGTCAATCGTGGCGACACTCTTAGAATCACCTTGTTAAATGATCTTGAGGGGCAGGCATTTGAAGCCTTGCAAATTCCCGCCACTCAGGTCTATGTCGATGGGGTTGTAACGCAACCACCGAATTTAACTGAAATGCCTCTTAATAATCATACCCATGGGCTTCATATATCTCCCAACTTTAGTTCCGATAATGTTCTTTTAACCATGCCTGCAGGTCAGGGGTTTGTTTACGAATATAAAATCGATCAAGCCCAACCAGACGGCCTTTATTGGATGCATCCTCACAATCATATGTATTCCACCGAGCAGGTTGCGCGTGGTTTATCCAGCATGCTGATTGTTGGTCAACCTGACAGCAGCATTTCCCAATTAGCTGCCCTCCCAGAAAGGACTATGGCTTTGCAGGCACAGACTGTCATTCCAGCTTCAGGTTCTACGCCACAGGCAATTAATGGTAATGCCGGAGAACAACTCACTATCAATGGCTTGGTAAACCCAACCATCACTGCCCGACCAGGGCAAACCGAGGTTTGGAACATTGCCAACATGACTTCCGGGCTTACTACCCAATTCACCTTAAAAAATACGACTTCTAATACCTTTCAGGATATAGTCGTGGTTGCCCAGGATGGTGTCGCCTATAACACGCCTGTAACAATTACCGCTGCACAACAGGCCGGAGGGACATTCTTAGTTTTAGGCACTGGGGGTCGCTATTCAATCTTGGTTACTGCCCCTGCCGTGGCTGGGCAAAGTGTCAGCTTACAGATGAATTCGCAGAACAATGCAAATATCAACAACAAGTATAATGTTACGATGACAGCATCCGGCGCGCCGGTTAGTTCCCTGACAACGCCAACAACATTGACGACAACCGGGTTCCAAGCCTTTGTGAATTTATCAACTGCAACCGTTGATGAAAATCGCACCGTGACATTCACCATTGATCCTAATCCTCAAGGTAATGGAAACAACTCTCAATTTCAAATAAATGGTGAGACATTTCCCAATCCACAAATTTCCCAGCCAAGGCTGAATGATGTGGAAGAATGGACTTTGATTAATAATTCAAAAGTCCCCCACCCATTCCATTACCATGTCAATGATGTTCAAGTTATGTCGATGTTTGTGCCTAGTAACACTAAAAACGCTGGTCTTGTAACTGTTACCACTCCCCAGCAATGGTACCAAGATGTTGTACTTGTTCCCGCTGCGCAAGTTGATTCAAACGGAACTGTAATCATTCCAGGTAGAGTGGTGATACGCATCAAGAATCTTGATTTCACTGGATCTTTTGTCTACCACTGCCATATTCTTGCCCATGAAGATCGTGGTATGATGAGCTTAAATACCGTCCAGCCAGAAACGCCTATATATGTAACCGGGGCAGGCCAAGGCGGTGGCCCCGCTGTCAATGTTTATAGTGGCATTGATAATAGCGTACTTAATACATTCTTTGCATTTGAATCATCCTTCACTGGTGGTGTTCAAACCGCAGTGGCAGATGTTAATAACGATGGAATTTCCGATCTTATTGTTGGCGCAGGCCCAGGCGGCGGCCCAAGAGTTATTGTTTATAATGGCGCTACTAATTTCACCACCCAACTTTTTGACTTCTTTGCATTCAGTTCGTCCTTCACTGGTGGGGTGGATGTTGCAGGTGGCGATTTCAACGCGGATGGTTTTGCAGACATCGTTGTTGGCGCTGGCCCAGGCGGTGGCCCCCAAGTTAATATCTTTGATGGCCGAACCGGTAATGTTCTTACCCAGTTCTTTGCCTATGATCAGTCCTTCCGTGGCGGGGTTACTGTTGCGGTAGGCGATGTTGATGGGTCTTCATTTAATTCTGTTGTTACCGGTGCAGGCGCTGGTGGTGGGCCAAATGTAAGAACATTCAGAAATTCCAGATTCTTTGATATTGATGCTGCCCGAATCCTTCCCGGGAACCAATCGATTTCCATGAACCAAACTAGCAGTTTCTTTGCCTATGAAACCTCTTATACCGGAGGCGTTCAGGTTGCTGTTGGCCTTAATTCAGGGACTCCCTTTGGCGGCTTCTACAGGATTCTTACTGGCACCCTCACCGCAGGCCCTGAAGTTACCATTTGGGAAGCCATGCCAAGCGAAGACATGACAACAATGGATACGCCAGATGTCATGTTTGAGAAGGTTGCAGACTTCTTCGCTTTCGATTCCAACCTTACCACTGGAGTTCGAGTTGGCTCAGTTGCTGTTAGCACCGGCTCCGATTTCCTTGCTGCTACTGGTTCCGGAACTTCCACCGTGGTAAAGCGCTTTTCTTTTCTCCCTGGAGCTAGCCAGCCCACCTTGGAAGAAGAGTTTTCTCCTTTTACTGATGGCTTTGATGGCGGTGCCAATCTTGGTGGTACTTACTAACCCAACAGTAAGAGCATTTGTTTAATTTAACCCTGGCCTCTGAACACAATGTTGTTTAGGGGCCTTTTTTTTGGCTAAAATGTCCCATTTGATCCCATCAACTTAGGTAACTAGCCCTTTTGTTTAGCTTAAACCATTAAAATTAAGCACATCAATACAGCAATAATAAAAAGCTTAGGAATATTGAGGGTTTGCAACCGGGCAACAGAATCAAGCCATGATTGGTGCAGGCAAAGGTGCGATTTCGGCCTAACCGATGTGCATGGGCAAGAAGTCAGAGAGGTTCTAGCATGAAACTTCACAAAAATATTGAAACAATTGCATATTATTATCAGACAATATGTTTATAACTTAAAGGCGTGGATTTGGAAAATACCTTGTCGAACAAAGAAGATGCTAATCTTCGATATCAATTTATAAACAAACAACGGGCCTACTTAATTTAAAATCTGTTGTTTGCTTACAAAGTCCAAAGGCAAAATTAATGACAAATGAAGAACGTTCCACCATTTTCAACATGGCAATAGCTGAACAAGAAAATATCACAAAAAACGTTGAATATGAAATTCTTAAGGTCGAAAAACTACGAGCTTTAATTTTCGCTATTGTTCTAGGATCCTTTGCAATTATTATCACCATAGCTTCAATTTTAAATATTGCCAATGCTTCATTTTTTGACAAATTTCCTATACCTCAGAACGTCCTAGAGCCAGTGGTTATTGGATTTGCCTTATTTGAATTGCTTATTTGGTACATTCTTAAGCACTGCTTGGATACAGGCAAAAGCGTTCCTGCAATATGTCACTATATTGTTGCCCTTGTAGAAATCAGTTTACCAACAATGCTAATTTTAATCTTTAGCCATGCATTACATGTTTATGCGCTATTCCTTCCCGCAGTTTTTATGTATTTTTTAATTATTGCACTTTCCGGACTAAGGCTAAATTTTTACATTTGTATTTTTACAGGTGCAGTTGCTGCAATCGAATATGTTTTGCTTGCGTTGTACATTATAAATACAACAGAATTTCCAGTCGAATTTCATGAGATGGGACCAACTTATAAGATTCTAGCCCATCTATTAAAAGGTTTAATGCTCTTAGCATCTGGAATAATCACAGGGATTATTACCAACAAATTAAAAAATGGGTTTCTAAAATCTTTTCAATCTGTAAACGAGAAAAACCACATCATGAGTATGTTTGGCCAACATGTTTCCCCTGCCGTCATGGAAAAACTCCTCCTTCAAAAGAATTCAACAGAAGGGGAAGTTCAAAATGTTTGCGTGATGTTTCTGGACATCCGAAACTTTACTACATTTTCAGAAAGCCGTACTCCGCAGGAAGTTGTCGCTTATCTCAACTCCTTGTTTGATTTCATGATAAATATTGTGAATCGCAACCATGGGATCATCAATAAATTCCTAGGTGATGGATTCATGGCTGTGTTTGGGGCACCTTTTTCTAATGGCCTTGATAGTTGCAATGCAGTTAATGCTTCAAAAGAAATCCTACAAAAGCTTAAAGAAGAAATAGAAGCTGGAAGCATTCTTCCCACTACAGTTGGCATAGGCCTGCACACTGGCAATGCGGTGACGGGTAATATTGGATCAATTCAAAGAAAAGAATACACTATCATCGGCGATGTTGTAAATCTTGCCTCTAGAATAGAATCGCTTAATAAGCAGTTTAATTCGCAATTTTTGATTTCTGGTACGGTTAAGGAAGCCATTGGTGATGCAGGAAATGATGCGGTTAGCCTTGGGGAAGTGATTGTAAAAGGCCGTGCTGAACCTGTTGAAATTTTTAAACTCGCTTGATGCTGCCTTTCTGCAAAATAAAAGAAAATAGAGACTTATTCAGTACTTGATTGCGGTTACACGCATTTAAAACTCAATTTTAACTATTAGCAAAACTTTAGTGATCGTTCACCAAAATTAAGAAATGCTTGGTAGCGGCAACGGATTTTAGTTGTGTGATGCGGGGTGGGGCTTTGACAGAAACCGAATTAAGCTTTAGTAGAGACTCTATCGCATCTGGTAAAAATAACGGCTGTCTTTTTTTGGTATCAGCTAAACCATTTCTGTTGAACTTCTTGTTTTTTATTGGATCACCTTCAACCTTCCTTTAATCTGTAAATAGCTACTTTAACTTTGCAAAAGAATTGGATCAAAACATGCCTCTCCTTGGCGCACACATGTCGGTTGCAGGTGGCATTTACAAAGCTGCAGAAGAATCTGCTGCACACCAATGCCAGACTGTTCAGGTTTTCACTAAGAATGCCAGCCAGTGGAAAGGCAAACCCCTGACGCAAAAAGACATCGATAACTTTCGCAGGGCTGCAAAAAAAGCAGAACTTAAGCACAACCTTTCGCATAATTCGTACCTGATCAATCTTGCATCGCCTGATGATGAGCTTTTTGCCAAATCGATCGAGGCCTTTGTGGATGAGATGGAGCGGGCAGAGCAATTGGAATTGGATTATTTGGTGGCTCACCCCGGGGCCCATGTAAAAACGGGTGAAGAAGCTGGAATCAAACGCATTGCTAATGGTTTAGATGAAATTCACCGTCGTTGTTCTGACTTCAAGGTTATGATTCTTTTGGAAATCACTGCAGGGCAAGGCACAACCCTCGGGCACAAATTTGATCACATGGGCCAAATATTTAAGCAAACGAAGCATACAGATAAACTTGGAATTTGCTTTGATACATGCCATGCTTTTGCTGCGGGCTACCCACTTTTTCCCAAGGTTGATTACGATGCAACCTGGCAAGAGTTTGATACGCTTATCGGGATTAATAAACTAAAAGCCTTTCATTTGAATGATAGTAAGAAGGGATTGGGCAGCAGGGTGGATAGGCATGAACATATTGGTAAGGGAGCTTTAGGCATTGAACCATTCAGGCTTATTTTGAATGACCCACGGTTTGCAAATCTTCCGATGGTGCTTGAGACGCCTAAAGAAGAGGGCGATAACCATGACATGGATGGTGTAAACTTGACTACACTAAGGGATTTGCTGCAGTCAAATTAAATTGCTCAGGGTTGGGTTTTGTTAAGATGAGTTCATTCGTATCTTTACGAAGCATTTTCCATAATAACCAAAACGATAATCCTGAAATTATTACGCCAGTGGGTATCCAAAGAAACGCAGGGAGATTTTGGGTGATGAAATGGGTTGCGTTGAACGCTATGGTTATTAGCCCATTGGCTTGGCCAGCTTTGGGTGCTAGATCTTGGGCATTGGGTTTATCCATCCAACCTGCGCCCCGACCAATTACTTGAAGCCCGATCATTATCAATGGGATAACTAGCCATACTAGTCCGCTGTAGACAAGCTTGAAGGATTTCCGCTCTGTTAATTCAAGATGCGATGGAGAGGTGATTTGAATAGCGTTAAATAATCTGGTTCTTTCGTCTTCATTTTCAGGCAACCATTTTAATTCTTGCCCACCTTCAAGTTTGAACATGACATCTTTATTTGCCAACCCCATGGAAATTTTTTCGACCTGATACCATTGAAAGAAACGAGTCTTTTTGCTTAGGGTTAGCAAAGGCCAATGTTCCGGACCATCCAGCCATGCCAATAAATTATCCTTCCCTGAGGGAAATAAGGCGATGCAATCTTCGTTTAAGCCAAGAACAAGGCTTTGATTTCTGCAACGGAAAACAGGCTCGCCATCGTTTCGATATTTTTTAAACAACCGGGTATAAGATAGGCCTTCAATTTTAAAACAAACTGCGAAGGCAATAATTACAATCGTAATTAAGCCGCCAACAGCGATATTAATAGAAAGGAATATAAATAGGAATGGTGCGGAAAGTAAAAAGAATAAAAACAAACCACTATTTACTAAAATGATTCTCATCCAAAGTACCTTTTTATGCTACTGCCAACCTAGGATCATGATAGCAGATACAGTATACTCTCGTTAGATAGGGGTATGCATAATTTTAACTAATCTCATTTGCCCGGGGATAATATGGCTGATCATGTAAAGCGTGCATCGTGGTTGTGTGAAGAAATCGAAAAGCATAATCGCCTTTATTATCAGGAAGCAAAGCCTGAAATTTCTGACAAAGAATACGACAAACTTTTAAAAGAACTTGTTGATCTTGAGAAAAAGCATCCCGAGATTGCCAATGCTAATAGCCCAACACAAAGAGTTGGTGGAGCACCCATCGATGGTTTTGTAACGCTTAAGCATCGTTTGCCTATGCTTTCGATTGATAACACTTATAGCCCAAGCGAACTTAAGGAATTTGACAAGAAGGTTTGCAAAGGTTTGGGAAAAGATAAACCCAGCTACATGGTCGAGCTTAAAATCGATGGCGTTGCAATCTCACTGATTTATGAGAATGGCATTCTTACAGCGGGCGTAACTAGAGGCGATGGCGAAAAAGGTGATGATGTTACCCAGAATTTAAAGACCGTGGGTGGGGTTCCATTAAAGTTGAACACCAAGAAGCCTCCTGCGCTTTTAGAGGTTCGCGGTGAAGTGTATATGGCAAGGGCGAACTTTGCACGCCTTAATGAACAGCGGGTAAAGGAAGGTTTGGACAAATTCGCCAACCCTAGGAACTCAACTGCGGGTTCGTTGAAATTACTCGACCCAAAGTTATGTGCAGCGCGAAAACTTAGCCTCTTTGCCTATGCCATTGGCGCAATGGAAGGCATCCAAGTTAAGTCCCAGACTGAAACTTTGAAACTACTTCATGATTTTGGATTCCCAGTTAATTCCAATGCTACACAGCTTGATTCCATTGAAGAAGTGGTCGCCCACTGCGAATCTTGGAATGATAAAAGACATGATCTTCCCTACGATACCGATGGTATGGTGATCAAAGTAAACGATCTTGCGCAGCGTGAAAAGTTGGGTATCACGACCAAGTCGCCCCGCTGGGTGGTGGCTTATAAATTTGCAGCAGAGCAAGCGCTGACAAGGCTTTTGAATATTGAACTGCAGGTAGGTAGGCAAGGGACGCTTACGCCGGTTGCGCATCTTGATCCGGTGCAACTCGCAGGCACCACAGTGGCCCGAGCTTCACTTCATAATGATGATAATCTGAAAACCAAGGATATTCGGGTTGGTGATATGGTGGTGGTGGAAAAAGCAGGAGAGATCATTCCTTATATTGTGCGGTCTGAGCCAAGCCTTCGGACAGGAAAAGAAAAGCCTTTTGTTTTCCCAAAGGTTTGCCCGGTATGTGGTGCCGATGTTGTGAAAGATGCCAAGGGTGCTTTTTATCGTTGCACGGGCACCGATTGCGTTGCGCAGCTTAAGCGCAGGGTTCGTTCTTATGCAGCTCGCAATGCAATGGATATCGAAAATCTGGGTGAAGAAATCATTGAGCAACTTGTAGATACTGGTTTGGTGAAAACGCTTGCAGACATTTATAAATTAGGGTTGAACCAACTTGCCAACTTGGAGCGCATGGGTGAACAATCTTCACGAAACTTGCTCGATGGAATTGCAGCAAGTAAATCTCGGGGCCTTGCAAGATTACTTACTGGGTTGGGCCTTAGGCATGTAGGCGAAAATGTCGCAGATGTGCTTGCTCGAAAATTTATCAGCATGAAGGCATTTTCCCAAGCCAATGAGGAAGAACTTGCAGCAATCGAGGGCATTGGGCCCGAAAGAGCTGCTAGCATCAGGGGCTGGTTTGCCAATACGACAAATCAAGAACTGATTGAAAGCTTGGAAAAAGCGGGTATCAAGATGGATGAATCTGTTTCCACAGTTGTTGCATCTTCTGCGTTGGCAGGCAAAAGCATTGTGGTAACGGGTACGCTGGTAAAATATGGGAGAGAAGAAATCGAAAGAAGGTTGCGCGATCTGGGTGCAAAGGCTTCGGGCAGTGTATCCAAAAAAACCGATTACCTGCTTGCAGGAGAGAAGGCGGGCAGCAAGCTTGAAAAAGCACGAGAGTTAGGTGTTCGAATTATTACTGAAGAAGAATTCGAAAAACTCGCTGGCTCGTAAAGCCTTTTATCAACCCAGGGGTGGCAGGGGGATTTCCATCGAAAGGCAGAATGCTCTTAGTAACACGCCTTCATCCTGAGTGATTTTTCCATCATGCAGGATTGCAGCAATGCAACCATCCAGCACCTTATGCTTTATTTCTGTATTGGCTTGTGAGAGAAAATCAAACACCTTGTCGAGCATTTTAAAGTCATCTGCTCTAGTATCAATGTTGGCTAATAAACCATGGATACCCGCGGCTTGGATTGCTTTTTGATAGGCAGGGGCGGGGGCATCAGAAAGCTTTGCAAAGAAACCGAACACGGTGCTTGCAGCAATCCCAAGTGCAGCGCCTGGACCTTTCACTTGGCGAAACTTCTCCAGCCCTGTCTTAGCCAACCGCCAGATGCAGAACTCGAAAAAGTCGATCTTTCCATCCGCACTAATCAAACCCTGACATATTTGTAGAGCACCTATTGATTGCTCTTTGCCCAACATTTTTAAAGAGGGCAAGGCTATTGATAATAGGGTAAACAATTGAAGCTTGTTTGTTTGCAAGACTAAGGGTTCGACCTCGAAAAGGGCTTGAGCTATTGCAGGGTCTAACTTATTAATGAGTTGATCCCGTGCCTTGGTACGGGCAGGGTTAACCGATGGAAGCAACATGGAATATAGAACCGCAAGTGCTCCTGCAGGATCTTTGCATTGGTTTTCAATTGGGATAAGAATAGGCAGGGGTGGGGGTGCATTTTTCGCAGGCATTCGCATGGTGCCTGCTAAGTTTGAAAGTTGGGCAGCAGAAAATGCGATGTCTTCGGTTGGTGCGGTAGTAGTTGCTTCAGAGGCATTTTCGGGGGGCTGAAAATGAACTCCTTCGATTCTTTGAATTCTTTCTTCTAACGGAGGGTGGGTTGCAAATAATGCGCTAAACCCTGATATTCCGTTTCCAAAAAACAGATGGCTTGCCTCGGGTGCATTTGGATTTTTAATGATGGACCCTTGATCCCAACCGGCAATTTTTCGTAGTGCCCCAGAAATTCCTTCCGGGTTGCGGGTAAACTGCACAGCAGAGGCATCTGCGAGAAACTCACGCTGTCGCGATACCGCAGCTTGAATTAATCTTCCAAAAAACCACCCGACCCATCCAAGAATGAACAGCACCAAACCAATCATGAATATCGCACCTTTACCATCATTCTTTTTCTCGTTAGATGAATTACCGCTATAGGAAATCGAACGAATCAGTATTTCACCCAAGATACTTAGAAAGAAAATGCCGTAAAGAATTCCCATCAATCGGATATTAATTTTCATATCCCCATTGAGAATATGGCTGAATTCGTGAGCTATCACACCTTGTAATTCATCTCGAGAAAGGGCTTCGACACAACCTCTGGTCACGCCGATCACCGCATCATTGGGCGACCATCCTGCTGCAAATGCATTAATACCTTCTTCATCCATGAGATAAACACGGGGCACAGGCATGCCTGATGCGATGGCCATTTCTTCTACGATGTTGAGGATTTTTCTTTCGACGGGGTCTCTGGTTTCAGATTGGAGTAGTGTACCACCTAGCGATTCTGCAACCGATGCCCCGCCACCGTTACTAAGTTGGGATAGGCGATATAAACTCGCGCTACCAATGACAAATCCGAGGAAGGCTGCAACCAAGGCGAGTGCGGGAAAATAAGTTGCAAGTATTTTTCCCCAGTTGGCACCATCTAAACCACCAGGTGAATCAGAGAATCCCAAGCCAAGGAGAAGAATAGCATCGATGCTGAAGATCAGCGCAAATACGCCTAGTCCAAATAGAACTAGTAATCTAAAGGTGTGATTTCGTGCCTTTTCTTGATGCTCAAAAAATCTCATAGTGTTTCAGTTCTTTAGATTTAGAACTTCACCTTAGGGGCTTCTCTTTCGGTCGGATTTTCCAGCGTGAATTGTTGAGCTGTTACAAAACCTGTCAAGCCTGCAACAATCACATTGGGAAATGTTTCACGGTAGATGTTGTAATCCATGATTGAATCATTAAACGCCTGGCGGGAAAATCCAACTTTGTTCTCGGTGGATGTTAATTCTTCTTGAAGTTGCATCATATTCTGGTTCGCTTTTAAATCAGGGTATGCTTCTGATAACGCAAACAAACGCCCCAAGGTTCCGCCCAACGATGATTCTGCAGCCATAAGGGTCTTCATCGCTTCGGGGTCGCCTGGGTTCGCAGCAGCTTTTACCCCTGCATTCGCTGCTTGGTTTCTTGCAGAAATCACAGCTTCGAGGGTTCCTTTTTCGTGTGTCATGTATCCTTTTACGGCTTCCACAAGGTTTGGTATAAGATCGTAGCGCCTTTTAAGTTGAACATCGATTTGACCATAGGAATTTTTAAAGCGATTGCGTCTAGCAACCAATCCGTTGTAGATACCTATGGCAAATAATAACACTAGGAATCCAATTCCTAGAAGTACTACAACACCAATTAAAACCGGTCCTAAATCATTCATGGTGAATCTCTTTCAAGCTAAATTAATCAGTTTTCCAGCTTTAGTATAATCAAATAATAAGCCATATAGGCAACAATAATCGGATCTGATCATGGTTTCCATAATCTTTATTCGAGGAATGTGTCGAATTATTTAAGATTTTCATGTAAAAAGAATTAAATATCTATGGAGAGTTAACATGCGTCTTGGAATTTTTGGCGGTACATTCGATCCGGTTCATTTTGGACATTTGGCACTTGCTGAAGAATGCCATGCTGTAGCAGGTTTGGACGAGGTTTGGTTGGTGCCCGCGGCTTCCCCTCCTCATAAGGGTGGAAAAAAACTTTCACGCTTTGATCAACGCAAAGAAATGCTTGAGCTCGCAATTGCGGGAAATGAAAAATTCAAAGTCGAACCCATGGAAGCTGATCGCCCAGGGCCAAGCTTTACCATCGATACCCTTGAAGAAATCCATAAGCGCAAGCCCAACGATGAATTGTTTTTGATTATTGGTGGCGATAGCGCATTGGAATTTTCCACTTGGAAAGACCCCGCTAAAATTGCATCCCTTGCAACTATTATTGTGCGCATCCGGCCTGGGGTTATCATGCCTACAGAGCAGGAATTTGTTTCACAATTAGGTAAAGAATTAGGAGTACTTCCCAAAGTTATTTTTGTTGCGGGGCCCCCTTATTTAGATGTTTCCAGTTCTTTATTAAAAGAGCGTGTTATCAATAATAAAAGCATTCGCTACTTGTTACCCAGAGCGGTGGAAGTCTATATTCAGCAAAAAAAGCTTTATCTTTCATAATTCTCAAATACTTTTATATTTTTTTTTGACAATCGCAAAAGTGTGACCTAGGTTTTC
>Ga0208226_1000163_pt1 | contig 20918 bp, 22 predicted proteins | sample LakMenE18May11ns_FD_150713 | JGI IMG/M metagenome (GOLD analysis project Ga0208226, IMG submission 150713) | Freshwater microbial communities from Lake Mendota, WI - 18MAY2011 deep hole epilimnion ns (SPAdes) | ecosystem: Environmental > Aquatic > Freshwater > Lake > Epilimnion/Euphotic zone ... | reverse complement strand
TTGTGCCATGCGAGCACTGATAGCCGATGCAACCACATCTCGTGGTGCAAGGTCTTCCTGTGGGTGCGCACCTTGCATAATGCGCTCACCCGCAGCATCAAAAAGAATTGCTCCTTCGCCGCGCACTGCTTCGCTAATCAGCATCTGTTGCTGTGTCGAACTTGCTGAGTGCCACAACACTGTTGGGTGAAACTGCACAAACTCCAAATCGCGCAAGGTAAGCCCTGCGCGTAATGCAAGTGCATGACCATCGCCAGTAACTGCTGGAGGGTTTGATGTGCTTGCAAACACTTGTCCGTATCCACCAGTTGCAATCACTACTGCTGGTGCTTTCACCAACCCAACGCTTTCAACATTTCCTTGCGCATCAAGTTTTGCAATTCGTACGCCCGCAATTCGGCGACGGCCGCCAGTTGACTTACCAAACACCAAGTCCAATGCAAAGGCGTGGTCCATTACTTCAACACCTGCGTTAATGGCGTTCATGTCGAGTGTGCGCTGCACTTCTGCACCAGATTGATCGCCTCCCGCATGCACAATGCGTGAACGCGAGTGGCCACCTTCGCGCGTAAGTGCACGCAAGCCGTCGCTGCCTGGGTCAAATGCTGCACCAAGCTTTTCCAAATACTGAATGGCGGTTGGGGCATCGCGCACCAACGAAGTAACCGCCGCCTCGTCGCACAAACCTGCGCCTGCTTCAAGCGTGTCGCGCACATGTTCGCCAAAGGTGTCAGCTGGGTCGAGAACCGCTGCCAATCCGCCTTGTGCCCACGCAGTGCTTCCGGCATCAAGCGTGTCTTTCGTAATGATCAAGACGTCGCGTACAGGTCGAGCTGCTAACGCTGCAGCGAGCCCGGCCGCACCAGATCCAAGCACAACAACATCAACTTCACGAGTCCAGGAAACCGCTGGAGCAGCAAGTTGAGTTGGCAAATTCACAGGTATCTGTTGAACGCGCGAACCAGTCGGCACTGTGATTATTCCTTCGTGCGCGAAGGCGTGCCAATGGCAATCATGCGCTCTACCGAAGCACGTGCTTTGTCTGCAATGTCACGCGGAACATCAACAACATCGGTACCGTCGCGCAGTGAGCGAAGCAGTTTCTCTGGAGTAATCATTTTCATGTACTTGCACACTGCTGCGCGATTTACTGGCTCAAAAATGACCAGCGGGTTTGCCTTGCGCAACTGATGCAGCATTCCAGTTTCAGTTGCAACCAGAACTTTTTTCGCATGAGTATTTTGCGCTGCGGTAATCATTCCTGAAGTGGAAAGAATGTGCGTGCGCTCTGCTGGCACTGCTCCACTTGAAGCCAAATACATTGCCGAAGTTGCACACCCACATTCTGGGTGAATGAACAGTTCTGCTTCGGGCTCAGCAGCAACCATGTTCTTCAAATCTTGTCCATTGATACCTGCATGCACGTGGCACTCACCCATCCAAATGTGCATGTTGGTGCGACCCGTTTCGCGCTGCGCGTGCGCGCCAAGAAACTGGTCTGGGCAAAACAGAATTTCTTGATCAAGTGGAATCGATTGCACCACTTCAACTGCGTTCGAAGATGTGCAGCAAATATCGGTTTCTGCTTTTACTGCTGCAGTGGTGTTCACATAACTCACTACTGCTGCACCTGGATGCTCGGCCTTCCACGCACGAAGCTGATCGGCATTGATGGTGTCGGCAAGCGAACAGCCAGCTGCTGCATCGGGAATGATCACCGTTTTGTCGTAGCTCAAAATCTTTGCTGTCTCGGCCATGAAGTGCACGCCACAGAAAATGATGGTGCTGGCATCTACTTGTGCTGCAATTCGAGAAAGCGCTAACGAGTCGCCAACATGGTGCGCAATTTCCTGAATCTCAGGCACTTGATAGTTGTGAGCAAGAATTACCGCATCGCGCTCTTTGGCTAGCGCACGAACTTCTTCGGCCCATGCAGACTTGGGGCCGTAGTCAACGCTGTTGGCGATGCTTGAACTCACACGTTCAAGTTATCGGCTACTCCTGCATTGCCGAATCTGTGGGGTTTTGGGCAACATTCACTGGGCAATCGAACCACATGTTGGTCACTGCATCGGCAAGGCTTCCGCGCGCCGCCCCCGCATCGGTCACCACATCATTCGGGGTATCGGCAAACCGCAAAACGGATCCAACGCCGCAGTCACCCACCACTACAACCAACCGAACTCGCCTGCGCTCTGGGTGCTGACTGGGTGGAGTTGATGATTCTTCATCTTCTTCGTCGTCATCGCGAATTGGAGCCGCCCACCCACACGTCAGCACTACTGCGGCGTCAAACATGCGCACGATGGCACTGGTTTGTGCTTCAAGCAGTTCGTACACATCGCCGTGTTCGGCAAGAAACGTAATTCGTAATGCACCGTCTTCGTTTCGTGCCGCAGCTTGTTCGTCCACAATGCTGATGCCATACAGACGCGCCCGCGAAAGATCAAAACCATCGAGCGATATGTGCAGGCTGTGTTCTACGCAAGTGGCGAGTGTGACTGGACTAATGGTGTGTTGTGTCATGCCCCGATGTGTGGCTTGGATCCCTTGTACGGACGCACTATTGAGCCAATTCGGGCAATTCACGGCAGAATGGAGGCATGGCCAATTCAAACGGCAAGCCCCTCACGCTTCCTCAAAAAGTCTGGGACCGCCACGTGGTGCAAAGTTCACCCGGCGAACCAGACCTGTTGTACATCGATCTTCACCTCGTTCATGAAGTGACGAGCCCGCAGGCATTTGACGGCCTGCGCATCAACGGTCGCACTGTGCGACGCCCCGATCTCACCGTGGCAACCGAAGACCACAACGTTCCAACCGAGAACATTCACTTGCCAATTGCCGACGAAATTTCGTCAAAGCAAATTGAAGTGTTGCGTGCAAACGCTAAAGAGTTTGGTGTCACGTTGTACCCAATGGGTCATGCCAAGCAAGGCATTGTGCACGTCATTGGACCAGAACAAGGTCGCACGCTTCCCGGCATGACCATCGTGTGCGGCGATAGCCACACTGCAACTCATGGTGCTTTCGGCGCACTCGCATTCGGAATCGGTACGAGCGAAGTTGAACACGTTCTTGCAACGCAAACACTTCCGCAGTCGCGTCCAAAGTGGATGAGCGTCACTGTTGACGGAACACTTGCACCGGGTGTAACTGCCAAAGACATCATCCTTGCTGTCATTGCAAAAATTGGCACGGGCGGCGGCATCGGTCATGTCATCGAATATCGCGGTTCGGCAATTCGCGCCATGTCCATGGAAGGTCGCATGACCATCTGCAACATGTCAATCGAAGCTGGAGCGCGCGCAGGACTTGTTGCCCCAGACGACGTCACCTTCGAATACTTGAAGGGCCGCGAACATGCACCAACTGGCGCAGAGTGGGACGCAGCAGTTGCCGATTGGAAAACACTTCGCACTGACGACGGCGCTGTGTGGGACACCGAAGTAGTTATTGATGCTTCGTCGCTCACACCATTCGTTACATGGGGAACCAACCCTGCACAAGGAATTGGTATTGACGGAAAAATTCCAAACCCTGCCGATTACGCAGATGCAACTGCACGCAACACTGTTGAACGCGCACTCGAATACATGGGCCTCACAGCGGGCACTCCAATTCGCGACGTAAAAGTAGACACCGTATTTATCGGTTCATGCACCAACAGTCGCATTGAAGACTTGCGTGCTGCAGCAGCCGTGGTGAAGGGACGCACCGTTTCGGTAAAGCGCGTCATGGTGGTGCCGGGAAGTCACCAAGTAAAAAAACAGGCCGAAGCCGAAGGTCTCGACAAAATCTTCATTGCTGCAGGAATCGACTGGCGTGAGCCTGGTTGCTCCATGTGTTTGGCCATGAACCCCGACAAACTTGCCCCTGGTGAGCGCGCAGCGAGCACCAGCAACCGCAACTTTGAAGGCCGTCAGGGCCGTGGTGGTCGCACTCACCTCGTTTCGCCAGAAGTCGCCGCCGCAACCGCAGTTGCTGGCCACTTCGCTACTCCAGGAGACTTGGCATGAAAGCTGTCAGCATCATTACTGGTCGCGGCGTTCCACTGAAGCGTTCCGATGTCGATACCGACCAAATCATTCCAGCCGAATGGTTGAAGCGTGTTGAACGCACAGGTTTCGAAAAAGGATTGTTCTCTACATGGCGCGATGATCGCAATTTCGTGTTGAACGACGAACGTTACGCAGGTGCTTCCGTCTTGGTTGCCGGCCCAAGCTTTGGTGTTGGTTCATCGCGCGAGCACGCAGTGTGGGCAATTCTGCAGGGCGGATTCAACGCGGTTATTGCACCAAGTTTTTCCGACATCTTCCGCAACAACTGCACCAAGAACGGACTCGTTCCTGTTGTGTTGTCGGAACCGATGGTTAACCGCATTTGGGATGTTCTCGAATCTGATCCAACTGCTGAAATCACGATTGATATTCAGCGCTTAACTGTTGAAATTCCAAGCGTGGGAATCACCGAGAAGTTCGACATGGATGCTTCAACGCAAGACCGCTTCATCCGCGGCCTTGATGACGTTGGCATCACCATGACGAAGGGCGACGCAATCTCGAGCTTCGAGACGTCCCGCCCTGCCTGGCTAAACCAGCGCTAGTTACGCAGTAAGAAACGTAAACAAGTCGCGCAGTCGCGCGTCGTTCGAAAACACTTCAATCGGGGCTTGCGGCTCAAGTCGCAGGCCTCGTTGAATAATGCGGCATGTGGTGTGCTGGTTGTATTCGGCAAGCGTTACTGCCCAACCGTCACGTCCGGCACGTGCTGTGCGGCCAGAGCGATGCAAGTACGTCTTCACATCTAGTGGTGGCACGTAGTGAATCACTACTGCAACATCGTCAATATCAATTCCGCGGGCAGCAACATCGGTTGCCACCAAAATCTTCAGTTCATTCTTTTCAAACTTGCTTAATGCCTTTTCGCGCGCGTTCTGTGGCATGTCACCGTGCAGTGCCGATGCGTTTGCGCCAAGTTTCTGCAATGCTTCGGCAACTTTGTCGCACACGCGCTTCGTGTCGCAGAACACCACGGTTTGTCCATGTGCTGCTGCCATGTTGGCAATGACGCGGTCTTTATCCATGTGGTGAACTGCCAAAAACAAATGGCGCATCGTTCCAACTGTGTCAGTTGGCGAATCGATAGAAATTTCTTTTGGGTCCTTCATGTATCGCTTCACCAAGTTGCCAACTTGGCCATCAAGCGTTGCCGAGAACAACATGGTTTGATGCTCGCCGGTGACGTGGCGCATTATCCATTCCACTTGCGGCATGAATCCTTCGTCCGCCATGCGGTCGGCTTCGTCAATTGCCACTACTTGAATTGCGCTCAGGTCGCATTCGTTTGACTTCATGAGGTCAATCAGACGCAATGGTGTGGCAACAACAATTTCCACGCCTTGCTCAATGTCGACCACTTGTTTGTGTCGGTCGGCGCCACCGTAAACAGGCAGCACGCGAATGCCACACTGCTTGCCAATTGGCCCGAGCACTTCAGAAACCTGCAATGCCAGCTCGCGAGTTGGCACCAGCACCAGTCCGTGTGGCTTTCCAGAGGCTGCTGGTGAAGAAATTTTTGACATCATCGGCACGCCGAAGGCCAAGGTTTTGCCCGAGCCCGTGCGAGCACGACCACACACGTCGTGGCCAGCGAGCGCAACAGGAATTGCTTCTGTCTGAATAGCGAACGGACCAGCAAAGCCCGCTGCTGCAAGCCCTGCGTCGATGTTGGCTGGCACACCTAGGTCGGCGAAACCAGTTGGTGTGGTCACCGTGGTTGCCGGCTTGGAGTCAGGTTGAGGCGTCGTCACGAGTGCTGTCACGCTACCAACCATCTCGAAGCGCCAAAGAGATAGTCAGAAATAGTGTGCAGAGCCGTCAAAAACTTATAAAGTCAAAATTCTGTATTTAACGACCCTAAGGAGGTGCTCATGCCAATCGACAATTTCAAGTCCGAGGAATCATTCCTGGAGAATCGACACACCAGTCCTGAGCCAACCTTCACAGGTCGCAAAGGAATTGCGTACGACTGGCAGCAGTTGCTCATTCCTTCAGAAACAGTGTTTGAAGCCTCGCTACAAACACTGTTGAGCGCAATCGATGCAGGTGACCAGATGTCGCCGACTGCGTCGAAGTGAACGCACCAGCTTCCGTAACATTCCAACATCCAAAACGCACCTTGGTGCTTGGCTGTGGATCTGTTGCGCAATGCGCGATTCCATTAATGATTCGCGATCTCAAATTTGACCCTAAAACCATCAATATTGTTGATTTTCGCGACAACCGTCATCGTGTTGCCGACGTGTTGGCAATGGGCGTTGGATACGAACAAGACCGCGTCACGCGCGAGAACCTTGATTCGTTCCTCAGTGCACGTGTAGGTAACGGCGACGTCCTGATTGACCTTGCGTGGAACATTGATGGCCCAACCATTATTGAATGGTGTCGCGATCATGGCGTTCGCTACTTAAACACTTCGGTCGAGTTGTGGGACCCGTACCAAGACATGCAGACCACGACCCCACAAGATCGCACGCTGTATGTGCGTCACCAGGAACTACGCAAGATGATCGAACGCTGGGGCTCAAACAACGGCCCATCGGCAGTGGTTGAACACGGTGCAAACCCTGGAATGGTGAGCCACTTGGTGAAACAGGCTCTCGTCGACATCACCACTGCATTGTTGAACGATGGCAAGGCAGGAAGTCGCGCAGCAGCATTGCAGGCAGCTCTTGAAGCCGAACAGTTCAATGTGCTCGCACAACTCACTGGCACCAAAGTCATCCACATTGCCGAACGTGACACGCAAATCACCAACAAGCCAAAAGAAGTGAATGAGTTTTGCAACACGTGGTCGGTTGAAGGTTTCTACGAAGAAGGCATTGCACCAGCAGAACTTGGCTGGGGCACGCACGAAAAGTGGATGCCAAAAAATGCACACGAACATCATGACGATGGTCCTCGCAATCAAATCTGCATCGCACAACCAGGAATGGAAACGTGGGTGCGCAGCTGGGTGCCAAGCGGACAAAACCTCGGCATGGTTATTCGCCACGGCGAGTCGTACACCATGTGCAAACACCTCACGGTAAAAAACGCAGACGGCACGGATGCATACCGACCAACCGTGCACTACGCCTATCACCCATCCGATGTCGCAATTGACAGCGTTTTGGAATTGCGCATGCGTAATTGGAAGATGCAAGATCGCGAGCGCATTTTGAACAACGAGATCATTAGCGGTCGCGACGAACTTGGCGTGTTGCTCATGGGTCACGACTACAAGTCGTGGTGGACTGGCTCGCTGCTCGACATTGACCAAGCGCGCAGCATTCTTCCTGGCCAAAGTGCAACCACGTTGCAAGTTGGTGGCTCGGTTGTTGCGGCAGTTCGTTGGTTACTCACCTACCCAACTGCTGGAGTATGCGTGCCCGACGATTTGCCGTGGCGCGAACTTCTAGAGTGGACCAGCCCGTACATTGGCAAACTCCACTCGGCTGCTGCTGACTGGACCCCGCTGTCCGAGCGCTTCGATCCGTTCCCAGGATTCGGTAATGACGACAGCCTGTTGGACCACTCAGACCCTTGGCAGTTCGTCAACTTCCTGAGTCCAACACCTCGTTAAAACCACCGCTAGGCTGGTTTCATCATGCAAGCACAAGTTTTGGACCTTCTACTTACATAACGGCGCCAGCCCCATATTCGCTGCCGCCGAAACCCTCTGAACCGAAAGGTCAGGGGGTTTTTTCATTACCGAGAAAGAAACGCAACATGGCCCCAAAGCCCGTAACACCAAAAAAGATGCCATTCGAAAAGTACACGCCGTTCATTCCGGTGGTGCTGAAGGACCGCACCTGGCCGAACAACGTCACCACAAAGGCACCACTCTGGTGTTCAGTCGATCTTCGCGACGGCAATCAGGCGCTCATCGACCCAATGGACCCAGAGCGCAAGCTGCGCATGTTCAACACGCTCGTAAAAATGGGCTTCAAGGAAATTGAAGTTGGATTCCCTTCTGCTTCGCAGCCCGATTTCGATTTCGTTCGTTTGCTGATTGAACAAGACCTCATTCCCGACGATGTCACCATTCAAGTGTTGGTGCAGTGCCGCGAAGATTTGTTGAAGCGCACATATGAATGTTTGAAGGGTGCGAAACGCGCAATTGTGCATTTCTACAACTCCACTAACCCACTGCAGCGTCGTGTCGTGTTCGGTCTCGACAAGCAAGGCGTTATTGACATTGCGGTGAAAGCTGCAACGTTGTGCAAAGACTTGGAGCACTTGCTGCCTGGCACCGATGTTCGCTACGAATATTCACCAGAAAGTTTCACGCTGACCGAGCCAGAGTTTGCTATCGAAATCTGCGAGGCAGTGATGGCAGTCATTCAACCAACTAGCGCAAAGAAACTGATTTTGAACTTGCCAGCAACGGTTGAGTGCTACACGCCAAACGTGTACGGCGACGTTATTGAATGGTTCATTCGCACCATTGCCAAGCGTGACACGGTCATCATTTCATTGCACCCGCACAACGACCGCGGATGCGCAGTTGCTGCCGCAGAGTTTGGTGTGATGGCTGGTGCCGATCGCGTTGAAGGAACATTGTTCGGCAACGGCGAGCGCACCGGAAACGTCGACCTCATTACCTTGGCCATGAACTTGTTTGTGAATGGTGTCGACCCAGAACTTGACATCACCGATATCGATGCATTGCGCCGCGATGCCGAGTATTGCAATCGCCTTCCTGTGCCAGAACGCCAGCCATACGTTGGTGACTTGGTGTACACCGCATTCTCGGGAAGCCACCAGGACGCAATCAAGAAGGGCTTCGAAGCACTTTCCGACACCTACGACCAATGGGGTGTTCCCTACTTGCCGCTTGACCCTAAACATGTTGGCCGTTCATACGAATCGGTTGTGCGTGTAAACAGCCAGTCGGGCAAGGGCGGTGTTGCATACATCATGAAGGCAGAACATGGTTTTGATCTTCCACGTCGTCTTCAAATTGAGTTCTCGCAAAACATTCAACACATCACTGAAGATTCGGGAACAGAAATCAGCCCGATGATGTTGTGGGATGCGTTCAAACACGAATACCTCCCAGAGGTTCCTACTTACAACTTGATTAGCCATGAACTGAAGAGCGAATCGGTAACCGGACATACCGAGATCACTGCACAAATTGACATCAATGGCACTCGACAAACCTTCATAGGCACGGGCAATGGCCCAATTGATGCGTTCGTCCGTGCCATCCGCGCACAGTTCAGTGGAAATCTTGATGTGAAGGACTACACCGAGCACGCGCTTGGTCAGGGTTCACAAGCCACTGCAGTTGCTTATGTCGAAACAGGCGACGACAGCGGCCACAATCGCTGGGGCGTGGGTATTGACCCAAACACCATTACTGCGTCTCTTCGTGCAGTGCTGAGTGCGTTCCAACGCCACGAGGCAACTCGCAAACATAAATAGTCCTTCAACTACTGTTGTGGCATGCGCGTAACCGTAGATCTTGATATGTGCGCTTCAACGGGTGGTTGCGTGCATCAGGCTCCAACCGTGTTCGAAATTCGCGATGACGGAATGCTGTACGTCCTGCAAGTTGAACCTGGTGAAGACCTTCGAGCTCAAGTGACTGCGGCTGAAGAACTCTGCCCTACTGGCGCCATTGTGATTGTTGACTGAACCACAACATGTCGTTTTATTCCAAACTGAATGCCGCATGGGCAAAAACTGATTCTGCGCTCTGCGTTGGCCTTGACCCAGACATCAACAAACTTCCTGCGCACCTCAAGAATGATCCTCTCGGCATTCAAAAGTTTTGTATCGACATTGTTGATGCAACTGCCGAAACCGTGTGTGCCTTTAAACCACAAATCGCCTACTTCGCAGCCGTTGGCGCAGAGGCTCAATTGCAAGCCGTGTGCGATCACATTCGTACGCAATACCCACACGTGGTGTTAATTCTGGATGCCAAGCGTGGAGACATTGGCGACACCGCCGCGCTGTACGCACGTGAAGCATTCGAGCGGTACCAAGCAGACGCTGTCACGGTTAACCCATATCTAGGTTCAGATTCACTCATGCCGTTTCTGCAAACTCCCGGCAAGGGAACCATCGTGTTATGCCGCACATCGAACAGCGGCAGTGGCGAGTTTCAATCGAAGATGGTAAATGGAACATCGCTGTACAAACATGTTGCTATCGCTGCAGCTTCGAAGTGGCGCGACATTGGCGACACCGCATTGGTCATGGGCGCTACGTACCCACAGGAACTTGCAGAAGTTCGAGGAATCGTTGGCGACATGCCATTCCTTGTTCCAGGAATTGGTGCGCAAGGTGGCGACATCGTTTCTGCCGTGCGCGCGGGTCGTAACGATGAAGGAACCGGCCTCATCATCAACTCATCGCGTGCTGTGTTGTATGCCAACAATGGTGAAGATTTCGCGCAGGCCAGTCGCGCTGTTGCAATTGACACACGAGATGCAATTCGCGCTGCAAGCAACTAGCCTGCCTCACGTGCCAAACCCTTTTCTCTCCCCCGAATGGATTGCCGAAGCACGGCTCATTCGCGCCAAATTTGAAGGCCAAGCACCAAAGATTCCCGTGTCTATTCGCATGAATCAAGTGGTGAAAAACGTGCCATTTGGCGATGGCATCATTCAGAGCCACATCGATACGTCATCTGGCGAACTGGTCATGGACTTGGGTCACCTCGAATCGCCAGACCTCACGGTGACCACCGATTACGCAACTGCGCGTGCAATTTTTCTTGAGCAAGACCCACAAGCAGGGATGCAGGCATTTTTGTCGGGCAAAGTAAAGGTCGAAGGCGACATGACAAAAATGATGCAGATGCAAATTGCCATGCCGAAGGACGACTTAGCAGAACAAGTTGCGGCCGAAATCATGGCCATCACGTCAACGCTTTAGTTTTCGGTTGAACGAACCAAACTTGCAGTAATGATTGCCGCAATGGTGGCAACTACTCCAATAAGCAATCCATACGAATAACTGATTACTTTTCCGCTGCCTTCTGTAATGTCATGCACGGCAATCATCAGCGCACCGCCGAGCACAGCACCCATCTGCGACATCAGTTGTTGCATTGCACTCGCAACACCCATGTCACTTTCCTTTACCGATGCAGCGAGCAATGCGGTGAGTGATGGTGCAGCAATTCCCATTCCAAAACCCGTTAACGACAGCCCCAGCACTACTTTCCAATCGCTGTTCGGCGACTGCACTGAAATCAAGGCGACCATCGCCAGCAGAATCATGAATGCGCCAAGCATTCCCGTTTTTCTCTCACCTAACCTGCCAACGAAGAACCCGGCAAAGGGAGCAATCAGCGAAAAGGTCAATGGACGCGAAATCACTAGCCATCCAATGTGCGATGGCGAATAATCCAATGCGTTTTCCAGCATCTGCGGCACCAGCAAGAAACTGCCCATGTACGCGATGTTCATGAGCCCCTGCGTTACTACAGGAAATGCAACGTTGCGAGTTTTCAACCATTTCACTGGCATCAGTGGATCAATGGCCACAGTTTCAACTCGATAGAACAACCACAATGCACATACTCCCGCAATTCCTGCACCAAGTGTTTGTGGGCTGAGCCAACCCCACGAATTACCACGGTTAATAGTGAGCAAAATAAGAACCGCTCCCGCACCAAGCGTGAGCGAACCCTTCACATCAAATCGCACGTTGTCACGACGATCAGTTTCGGGCAAGAGTCGCCATGAAACGAATGCTCCAAGCAAACTCAGCGGAGCTTGAGCCATGAATATCACTCGCCATCCAAACACTTCAACCAGTGGTGCACCTGCAACTACACCAATCACAGGAGCACCTGCAGTTACAAAACTCCAATAGCCCAATGGACGTACGCGCTCATCGGCACGAAACATTCGATTGATATATGCCATCGCTGCTGGCCCAGTTGCAGACCCAGCTGCGGCGCTAAGCGTGCGAAACCCAATCAGTGACATGTCGTTCCAAGCGAATGCGCTTGCTAGCGAAAATACGGCAGCACCAACAAGCCCGTACACAAACACGCGCTTATGTCCCCACAGATCTCCTGCTTTGCCAAACGCAGGGCCAACCACACCAAAGGCCAACAACGGTGCAGTAATTGTCCAGCTCATGATGGTGACGGTGCTGCCCAAGTCGTCGGCAACGGTCTTCAGCGACACCACTAACAACGTGATGGTGAAACTGACGGTGAACACGCTGGCAAGCAACACACCGAGCGTTGCTTTGCGGTGCGTCAAACCCACACGCTTCTTTATTCGATGCTTCAGTAATGAAGACCATGGAATGACCGAAATTTCGTCAACTCCACCGGAGTCGATTACTCCCGGTTCATTGTGTGCAGAAGGCGGAAGATGTTCGTCGCGTTGCACGGCTTACACCGTACTTGCATGGCCACTTACGAGGCGATGTTCACAAGCGTTTATTGATTAAGGAAAGACAAGATCAACAGTTGCGCCACGTGGCACCATTGCATTGTTTTTCACTGATTTTCCAGCAATCAGGGCTTGCTTGAGTTTGCTCTGTTGATTGCCTGTGACGCTTCCCACAACGAAACCAGCCTCTTGCAAGCGACTTTGCACCGTTTCCAGGCGATTTCCAACGAGGTATGGAAGTTGCACTAGGTCTGGTCCAAGCGAAATCGAATATGCAATTCCGGTTTCGCGCGCAACTTTTTCACCGGGCACTGGTGACTGTGCGCCAATCAATCCCTTGTCTGCACCGTTGCTCTTTGCTGCCGGTGTTTCAACCAATGTCAATCCCAAATCGGCGACAAGTTTTTGTGCGTCTTCAAGTTTGAGTCCAACAATTGTTGGAACTTCACGCAACTCTGGTCCTACTGAAATCAACAAATCAATCGCTGTTCCCTTCAGTAATTGATCACCAGGATTCAGTCCTGGTTGCTCAGGAACATTCCATCCAATCGCTATTCCCGCAGGAACTTCTTCGCTATTGGTGTCGCGCGCAGTAACCGCAAGGCCTAGTGCAGTGAGTTGATCGAGTGCTGTTTGCGAATCCGCACCCGAGACATCGGGCAAGGTGGCAAACGTTGGTCCTTCCGAGACCACGATGGTCAGCGTCTGACCTTCCTTCAGCTTTGCTCCTTCAGCAGGTTCAGTGCGCACTACAGAGCCTGCAGGAATTTCGTCATTGCGTTCCGATGTAACAACGATGGTCCAAGCATTTGACGCAATCAAGTTGCGTGCTTCACCTTCGATAATTCCTGCAAGAGGTGGAATGGTGTGCGATTGCTTCACCACAACACGGAAGCCAACAACACCTGCAACCAACAGCGCAATGACAGCGCCGATTACCCACAGGCGCTTGTGACGTCGCACTTCACCTTCAGACACCACGACGATCGGTTCATCCTTCGTGCCATCTTTAATTCTCAACATTTGTCCCGAAGGGTCAACAGCTGCGGCAAGAGGAACGGTTACATCTTGTGTTTCATCAACTTTCGGACGCGCAATCTCGCCGGTGTGCTCTGCCTCTTTTTGTTCAATAACTTCTGCAAACGAACTTGCTGCAAGCGGTTCAATTGGTGTTGGCAGTGGCATCTTTTCTGCAATGCCTGCTAATGCTTTTCCAAAATCTAGAGCGGTATATCGCTCGGCGGAATCTGGTCGACCAGCGCGCTCGAGTGGAGCAGCAATTGGTCCGAGGTCTGCAGAAACTGGAAGCAGTTTTCCAACACGGTTCGACAACGTGATTGCCGCGGTGTCGCCACTGAACGGCAATGTGCCAGTAATTGATTCAAGAAGGGTTGTCGCCAGCGAATACACATCGCTTTGTGCACTCGGCTGTTCGCCTGCAGCAATTTCTGGTGCTGCATAATTTGCTTGCTCAACACTCATTTTCTCGGCAATGACCATGCGCTTCAGTCCGAGACCAGCCAAGCGAACACGACCATCGTCACCAATGAAAATGTTTGCTGGCCGCACATCTCCGTGCACCCAGCCTTTGCCATGAATGAAGTGCAGTGCTCGGCACACGTCTAGACCAGCTACCAAGGCCTGCGATGGGGTTAACCGGCGGCCGCGATCCAAAATCTGGCGCAATGTTCCACCGCTATAACTCTCCAAAACCGTAAACACGTACAAGGTGCCAGCAATGGTCTCTGTTCCCCAGTCCTCTATTGCGGCAAGCGAGGCATGCGAGAGTCCGGCAAGCATCTGTGTTTGTCGTTTAAACACTTCTACGCCATCTGATGCAGTAAGAACGCCAGACTCCAGGTCAACAAGTGCCTCGGCCGGAGAGAGGCGCAAGACCAACTTTTTACGCGAGCGAATATCAGTCGCTTCAAAAACGTCCGAATTACCAGATCCTCCGCCAAGCGGCGCATCTATGCGGTATCGGTGCGCGAGAATTGCGCCAATCATCGAATCTGTACCTGCCATGTGTGAACTAAATCTAGTCGTTTTAGTCTCCGCATGAATAACGGATATCCCTATAAATAAGCGAGAATAGAGGTCATGAAGCTCGATCCAAAACTTTTGTTAGCCAGTATGGGAATTTCGGCAGGCCTCGTACTTTTTGTGATGGGTTTGAATACTGGATTAACAGGTCGTGATGCAACAAATTTGCCAGATGCGATTGAAAATATTTCTCCAGGCGAAGGAGAACGTGTACTTCGACAATCGCAGATCATTGTTGACTTTATAGACGGCTATGAAGCAACGATGTTTATCGATGGAATCGAACTTCCGACCACTCGCCTTGACGAGTTAATTAACAGCGGCACCGCCCCAGCACCAGGAGCACAAATTGATTTGCCTCCAACAGCAATTTATGACCCAGGTAACTTCACCATTAGTTATTTGCCACAAGATGGTGCTCCAATCGAAGAGCTAAAACAAGGTGAGCACTCAGGAAAAGTCAAATACTGGCTTATTGGCCAAGGTGAAAACAAAGCTCGCGTATATACCTGGAAGTTCTACACCGACTAGCTAACAATGGCGCGGTATTCGCTGGCTGTTAACAGGCCTTCAAGCGTTTCGTCATACGACATTTGCACTTCATACAACCAACCAGATCCATACGGGTCTGAATTCACTAGTCCGGGTTGTGTGGCAAGTGATTCGTTCACCAACACCACACTTCCACTCACTGGCGAATAGATGTCGCTCACGCTTTTGCTGCTTTCAACTTCTACCGCGCTTGCGCCAGAGCGCACTGACTGACCGATAGCCGGCAACTGCACGTGCACAATGTTGCCTAGCGCATCTTGTGCAAGATCGGTAATGCCAATTCGCGCAGACTCACCATCGATGAGCACCCATTCGTGTTGTCGGGTGTAGCGCAAACCTTCAGGAATGTTCACACACTCAACTTATCTAAACATTTGAACGGCATGTGCATTCGCCGTAACTCAATACTCCAAAATATTTTCCCAGGGACATCCAAAACTCACACAACAAGGGGTGACACATTTACCCAGCTTCGCCTCCAGATTTGCAATACGATGAGGGTGCACATTGTTGCCAGTGCAAGAAAACATGGCATCCAAGACTCCGACATCAACCATGCAGTGCGTCACGCACTCCGCGCTTTTGACCTAGATGGTTACACCGTCCTCGTTGGTCCTGACAGACACGCAAACCTACTTGAGCTTGCTGTGACGTTTGAAGACTCAACTATCACGGTGTTCCATGCCATGCCAGCACGACCCAAATACTTCGAGGTGAAATGAAAACAACAAACGATTCAAAAAATGCCAATACAGATTTCAAGGAGATGTCCGACGATGAAATTGAAACTCTTCGACAACGATGGCTTTCAGGAATTCCTGAAGCAGATGATGAGCCTTGCTCCTTCTGTCTATGGATGGAGCAAGTTGAATACAAAGCGCAAAAGAAAAGTTTGCAGCCTTAGCCACTTAGGAAGCTTTTCTAAACAGCGGGGATGGAAAGCGTGAAAGTGGAACCAACGCCAACTTCAGACGTCACGCTGGCATCGCCTCCGTGCAACAACGCAATATGTCGCACAATTGCAAGCCCTAGTCCGGTGCCACCAGTTCCACGACTACGCGCATCATCTACTCGATAGAAACGCTCAAAGACTCGCCCTAAGTGCTCAGCGGCAATTCCAGGCCCATTGTCGGCTACCGAAATAAGCATTCGACCTTCATCGCGACGCACTTCAACTTTTACAATTGATCCCTGGTCGCTGTACTTCACCGCATTGTCGATCAAGTTGCCCACCGCAGACACCAATTGTGCTCGGTCGCCTATTACCGACATATCGGGGTTGTCCTCAACCACGATCATCACTGACTTCGCTAGTGCAGCACTGCGAATACGGCCGACTGCCTCATCGATCACGCGCGCCGTGTGTATCGACTCACGCTTCGACAGGCCATCAAATTCAATACGAGCAAGATCAAGCAGGTCGTTGACGGTCTCATTTAAACGAGTGACTTCGTTCAAAATGATCTCTGCCAATCGCGCAGATTCGGACTCGCCCATTTCAGCAATGAGGTTCTCGGCCATCAGCGAAATCGCTCCAATTGGTGTGCGCAATTCATGACTGATGTTGGCAACGAAATCGGTACGAACGCGGTCAATCATCAAGCGTTGCGTGATGTCTTCAACAATTGCGGCTGCACCGCCGTCGGCGAGCGTAACTGTGGCAATTTCAATGGTGCGAATTACTTGGTCACCAAAATCAAGTTCGGTTTTGTTAATCGTCCCAGCGAGTGCTTCTCTCAATAAACCATCCAGGCTTTCTACAAACAAAACATGGTCGTCTGATTGAGGCGTAAACAGGCTGTCAGCCGCTCTGTTGCTCCACATATTGGAGCCATCACTCGACATCACCACCACACCAAGCGGCAGAGCGTCCATCGTTGCGCTTATTCGCGAAAGGGTAAGGAAGTCTTCTTGCGAAAGTTGGTGGATAGGCGTTGCGATTTCGGCATCCCTACGCTTTAGCCAAGCCATTTGATCCTCATTTCTTCCAGAAATGAAAACTACCAGCAGATCAAGTATCAAAACCCGTCATTAATTATGCGTACGGTGGGTGCATGACGAACTCGACCCCACACTCGCCCCTTACCTGTGAAGCCTGCCGCATAATCGACAAGACCGACGGCATTGAAGACGGCAGACTCTTTAATCTTGCGAATTGGAAAGTTACAAACGAGCGCATGCACTGGCAACATGCTCGCGAGGTACAAGACAAAGTTTCCGATCGCATTACCGGTTTCGCCGGCTCGTTGAACTTCGTTTATCTTCACATTCTTTGGTTCATCATTTGGGTTGCACTCAACGTCGGACTGATCGGTGCATCATTTCAGTTCGATGAGTATCCGTTTGGGTTGCTCACCATGATTGTGAGCCTTGAGGCAATCTTTCTTTCCACCTTTGTGCTGGTGAGCCAGAACCGTTTGGCTGCACGCGCCAACATTCGTTCACAGGTTGACTTCGAGTCAAACCTGCAGTCGCTTATTTGGCTGGTTCACCTGGCGCAGCAATCAAACGTAGACATTGCGCATGTTGACAAGTTGTGTGCAGAGGCAATTGCCGAATCCCGCAATCTCGCCTAACTAATTTGGCAAACCGCGCCTAATTCGCGCGGCACACATCGGGTCATGAATATTGGCCCGTCTTTACAACATCAACATATGTTGATAACCTCATGCAGATGAAACCGCAGGTTCGTGAGCTCAGCGCAGCAGAGGCTGCCCTTTTTGATATCCGAATGCAGAAGGCAATTTTTGAGCGAAATGCTTTGAAGTGCGTCAAGAGCGCTCGAAAGGCCGGAGTTTCTTGGCGCAATATTGGGGCTGCTCTCGGGGTTTCTGCCCAAGCAGTTCATCGTAAATATTCAACGCATATTTGATACTGCCACCCACCCATTGAGTACCTTGACGGCATGACGAATCGCGACAACCTGCATGCCAAGGTGCGCGCAATTCTCGAAAAAGCCAACCACCCAAACACCCCTCAGGCAGAAGCAGAGACTGCATTAACACTCGCCTTTCGGTTAATGCAGAAGTACGACATAGACGAAAGTTCCATCAACAAGCGCACGTTCGACAACGAAACGGTGACATCCAAAACCTTTACGATCACCGGTCAATACCGAGTGCGCCGCGGAACATTGTTATGGAACATCGCTAACGCGGTTTCCTGTCATTCGTATCGCGACATGATGGAACCAAACCCAACGCAAGTCATCATGGTTGCCTTCGGCACTGAAAACGATCTGTTCTCACTTGAAGCGCTGTACACAGCGGCCGACTTACTTGCCGCCCGCTCTATTCCTGCTGGCGACCGTCGTTTCAAAACCTCGTGGTGGCGCGGGTATTGCGAAGCCATTGGCGCAAAGCTTGCAAAAGAACATCAGACCATCGCCAAAGAGTCGCCTGGTGTTGGGCTGGTACTTGTTGAACGCGCCGAACGCGCACGACGCGTGATGGTGCAAAGCACGCCGCATTTGCACAGCAACACCAGCAATTACCGCAGCGACCGCGAAGCCTTTGGTGCCGGTCACCGTGCGGGTCAACAGTTTTCAAGTGGACGAAATAGTTTTGGAAATTCAAGTCGACAAATAGGTACTGGAAGCAATGGCTAGTTCGGAAGCGCTCCGCGTGTACGCAGCGGAAGATGCACTCGAAATGTCTTCGCCAACGCGTGCTTTGAGCATGGCTGATGCAACTACTTGGATTACCACCATTGCCGAAAACGAAGACTTAGACCCACCTGCGCTTGTGCGTCAAAAAATGTCAAGCGACTTGCTTGGTTTGGCGTTTAGCGACGAGTGGTGCATTGCGGTTCGTAAAGCAAAGCCAACACAGCTGCTGTTGCTGCACGAACTTGCCCACTTGGCTTGTGCCAACAAAGGCCATGGCGCAGAGTTTCAACAACAACTGGTTGAGTACGTGCGTAAATACGTATCAATTACGCACGCAGCAGAATTAGCGCAACTACTTAAATAGAACCGGTGTCGAGCAGCTTCTGGAAAGCATCTGCCTGAATCATGGGGATACCCAACTCGGTTGCCTTCGTCACTTTTGACGCGCCTGGGTCTTCGCCCACCACTACGCAATAGGTTTTTGCACTTACCGAACCTGGGGACTTTCCACCGCGATCTTTAATGGCTGCTTCTGCTTCATCGCGCGTAAACCCATCCACGCTTCCCGTGACCACAATTGCTTTGCCAACCAAGTTTTGCGGAAGGTCGCTAGTAACGACATTGCCAAACTCCACGCCGCCCATACGTAGTTTTTCAATGATTGCTTTGTTCGGCTTTTGCTTAAACCAGTTAGCAATTGATTGCGCAATCACTCCACCAACACCATCAATGTTACTGAGCTCTTCTTCCGTGGCTTCCATAATGCGGTCAAGCGAACCGAAGGTTTTGGCAAGCGATTCTGATGCTGCAGGACCCAAATGCTTGATGCCCAAAGCGGTCAACAGTTTTGGAAGTGGTTTCGACTTCGACTTGTTGATTCCTGCCAACAAATTGGTGGCACTCAATTCGCCGAAGCCTTCAATTTGCAACAACTGTTCTTGGTTCAGTGCATACAAGTCGCCAACGTCGCTGACTAAGCCAAGATCGGAAAGAGCGAACACGGTCTTTTCACCCAAACCTTCTATATCCATTCCTCCACGCGACGCGAAGTAAATAATGCGCTGATCACGCTGAAATGGGCACGATGGTTCAACACAGCGCGTGTCAGACTCGCCTTCAATTTGCACCAACGTGGACTTCACATCACACGGACATGTTTCGGGAAACTTCCACGGCTTCGAGTTCTTCGGGCGCTTTTCGAGAACTGGGCCAACCACTTCGGGAATGACGTCGCCAGCTTTGCGCACCACAACTGTGTCGCCAGGACGCACATCTTTCAGCGCAACCTGTTCGCGGTTGTGCAAGGTGGCCATGCCCACGGTTGAACCGGCAACAACTACTGGTTGCAGCACAGCAAACGGGGTTACTCGGCCCGTACGACCAACCGACACCTGAATGTCATTCAATATGGTGTTGCGCTCTTCTGGCGCAAACTTGTATGCAATAGCCCAACGCGGCGCGCGCGAAGTAAAACCAAGTTGTTCGCGTTGCGCAAGGCTGTCGAGCTTTACTACGGCTCCATCAATTTCGTAATCCAAGTCGTGGCGATGCGCTTCCCAGTGATCGCAGAATGACTTCACTTCACTCATGCTGTTTACCAACTTGCGTTCTGGGTTAGTTGGCAAGCCGAGTTGCTTCAGATAATTCAACGTTTCGTGATGACTGGTTAACTCGGGAACGCCTTGCGTTTCTCCAAGTTGATACGCCCAAAACGCCAGTTTTCGTGTGCGAGTAATTGCAGGGTCTTTCTGACGCAAACTTCCTGCACCTGCGTTACGTGGGTTCGCAGGAACTGATTCTGGTTTCTTGCCTTGCTTCACACGTTGTTCGTTGTCGCGTTCTTTTTCGGCTTTGAATTGTTCAAACGCTGCAAGTGGCATGTACACCTCACCACGAACTTCCAACACGTCAGGAATGGTTCCACCTTTTGGTGCAGACAACGTGTGTGGAATGACTTTGATGGTCTTGATGTTCTCGGTGACGTCTTCACCAATTTTTCCGTCGCCACGAGTAGCTGCTTGAACCAACACTCCATTTTCATAACGAATGCTGATTGCAAGGCCATCAATCTTCAATTCGCAGATGAACGCCATGTCTACATTGTCGAGGCCCTTCACCATGCGCTCGCCCCAGGCCTGCAATTCGTCTGGCCCCATTGCGTTGTCAAGGCTGGTCATTGGTGCGCGGTGTGTAACTGGCGCAAACGTGGTGATTGCCGGCGCACCAACTTGCAGTGTTGGCGAATCGAGGGTGACGAGTTCGGGAAACTTTGCTTCAAGCGCCTGCAGTTCGCGCTTCAGTTCG
>Ga0208226_1000156_pt1 | contig 21161 bp, 20 predicted proteins | sample LakMenE18May11ns_FD_150713 | JGI IMG/M metagenome (GOLD analysis project Ga0208226, IMG submission 150713) | Freshwater microbial communities from Lake Mendota, WI - 18MAY2011 deep hole epilimnion ns (SPAdes) | ecosystem: Environmental > Aquatic > Freshwater > Lake > Epilimnion/Euphotic zone ... | reverse complement strand
GCAAGGCAACCTTATCTTCTACTCGATTGCAGACCCAATGATTTTTGATCTATGCGCCTTAGTATGTGGCAAACTAACAAAAGATGCTGAATCGCAACTCGCGTTAATCCGTTCCCTGGGCAAATAATGGTTGTAAGTATTTATTTTGAAATGACTTGCGGAATATTCAATTGGTTTTTTAAGGGTACATTTCGTATTAATGCCTCAATATTCACGAGATTCCTATAGCTCGATTGATTTTCAAATAAATGAAAATAATCTAATTATTGTCTTTTCAAATATACCTAAAAAAACGATGATTAAATTACATGTCATTGATATAAGGCTTGCTCGTTTTGCAAAGTTAGGAGTTTGTGATGTTCTATTTTGTTCATCGTATTAATGCTCTTTTAATACCTCTGTTCCTGATTTTTATTTTGTTGGGTTGTGGGGGCCAAGAAAAGCCTTCGGCTGTAACGACTGACCCCACCGAAATCGCCTTGAATAAACTTGGAGCCGCCTATATCCGGGGTACCCCGCCCCCAAAAACCAAAGCCGAACTTCTTTCTATTTTAAAAACGTGCAATCACCCCATAGAGCTACTTACCTCCCCGAGCGATGGGCAAGAATTCATCATCGTGTATGGCGTAGAGTTAAAAGGCCTAAAAGTCACGGGCGCCCAACTCCCTGTTGTGGCCTTTGAAAAATCCGGTAAGGATGGCAAACGCTATGCCCTTAGAGGTATGAATACCGTTGTGCAACTTACCGAAGCCCAATTAAAATCCTCTGTTTTCCCAGATGGTTATAAATTTCCTTTTTAATTTCTTTTCCTTTTCTTTTGGAGACTATGATGAATGATTTTAAGCTAAGAAAGGGGTTCACTCTCATTGAACTCTTGGTGGTGATTGCAATCATTGCCATATTGATTGGATTACTTCTTCCTGCTGTGCAAAAAGTGCGGGAAGCTGCAAACAAAACAACATGTAACAACAATTTAAAACAGGTAGGCTTGGCTTTTCAAATGCATCATGATCAATTCGGCGCATTCCCATCAGGCGGACTGCATTGGAATTCAGACCGCACCATGAATGGTGGTGCCCCCGCTGATTATCAAACCCAGGCTTGGGGTTGGGCATACCAAATCCTCCCCTTTATGGAACAAAAAGCCCTATGGGAACATCCTAGTAGCGCAACGGTGGCAGGCACTTCTTTAAAAATGATGATTTGCCCTTCACTTCGCGGACCTATCAAATTTCCTTATACACAATCTGTTCCGAATGGAGAACGTGCCCAAATGGACTATGTGGGAAATGGCGGAACCTGGGGAAGCTTTGATCCCAATGGTGCAAATGCTTTTGATGGCCCCATTGCTGCCTCGGGCAAAAAAAAGGTCGCTATTGCTAATATCAAGGATGGCACATCAAGCACCCTTCTTATCGGGGAAAAATATCTCAACATCAAACTAGCCAGCTCTACACCAGATTGTAATGATGATCAAGGTTGGGTTGATGGTTGGGATAACGACACGATTTGCTGGGCCCGTGGCACTAGCAGTACCGGCACCGTTATCACCCCACAACCCCATGGAAATGTAGGTACTTGCGGAGGCAACTTCGGCACCATACATACCACTATAACCACTGTTTTTTGCGATGGATCCGTTCATAACATTACTCTTGCCATCAACCCAACCACCTGGCTTTATCTTGCAGGCGTTAATGATGAAGGCGTTATTAATGGCAACGAAATCAACTAGCGCTTGATTCAAAAAGTAAAGGAAGAGGTGCATTACAACACCTCTTCCTTTTTTAATATTTAAACTTGTAGAACTATTGCATCAAGCTGCAGCATCCTTGCTAATATTAAGATTGCGGAATAATTTACCTTCAGAATAAGGCAGATCCCAAGGCCCGGTTGCATTGCCGGAGGTGCCTTCCCATCGATGCGAACAGATACTATCAAGAATCATGGTAGATATTTCAACTGCACGCGCACCAGCAATTCCATCTACGCGGGGCTTAACTCCCAAAGTAACAGCCTGCACAAAATCTAGCAGTTCCCAAGTCAGTTGATCGCCATCGGTGCGTGAACAATCCATGGTTCGGGTTTCAACATGGTTGGCAAATAAATCAGTTTTGAAGGAGTTCAAGGTGCCTGCATCTACTCTTCCCGGGGCAGATTCTGCAAGATAACGCAAAGAATCGCTAGGCTGCATCAGGGTAATTTTCTTGGTGATGAAATCAATACCTGCATAGCCTTCAGAGCCCCATACATCCATTCTGCGTCTGGCTTCAGGATGTGCCCTGCTTGCAGAAAGATCACAAATTGTACCATTGGCAAAGGTAAGTCTTGCTTGTGCAATATCTTCGTGACCACCCAGAACCGCAACACCCAACCCAGAGACTGAGGTGACTTCAGATTGAACAAGTGAGCAAACAAGATCAATATCATGAACCATGAGATCAAGAACAACACCGGTATCAGAGGATCGCCCTGAAAAGCCGCCTAGACGTTCAGCACGAATGTAACGGGGCTTCATGGGAAGATCGCAAAGTGCTTCGTAAGCTGGGTTGAAGCGCTCGACATGGCCCACTTGAATCGTGGTATTTTTGCTTTTTGCAAGTTCGCACAGTTGATAAGCTTTTTCAGGTTCTATGGTAATAGGCTTCTCGATGAGCAACGCTTTACCTTTTTCAAGAAAATCACGCGCTACATCAAAATGAAAACGAGTAGGAACCACAATAATTGCAGCATCCACCTTGGGTAGTAATTCATGATGCGAAGTGTAAGGGGTGGTGGAATAGCGCATTGCAATGTTTTCGGCTTGCTGCCTAGAAGCATCAACGACGCCCACTAATTGCACACCTTTAAGCGAAGAAAGAATTCTGGCATGCTGCTGGCCCAAGTGCCCGACCCCAATAACACCGATTTTCAAGTCTGGCATAATACCCTTTCAATAAGGAAACCCTTAAGCTGCTCTGAGCATAGTAGGTTGCATGCTCATTTTTAATTTTTGCGATAGATTACGGGCTAGTTCAACATTCAAAGGATGACCAGATCTATAGGCAACCACATGCCCACACAGATCAACACCCAGTAACGCAAGGTCTCCGAGCATATCCAGAACCTTGTGCCTGGCGGGCTCGTTGGCAAAGCGAAGCGGATTATCAATAGGGCCCTTAGGGCCAAATATTATAAGGTCTTGAGCCGTAGTTCTTGAACCAATCCCTTGGCTTTTAAGCACTTCAGCTTCTTCTTCAAGAATGAAAGTTCTGCAACGAGAGATTTCTCTCGAGAAGAGGGCTGGTTCGATATTCTGGGTGTGCACTTGTTTTTGAATCGGAGATTGGTTTCCGTAATCCAAGAAGTAAGTCATCTTTAAACCAGTGCCTTCGCATGGGTGAAGCGCAAGGGTCGAGCCGTTGGATTCAACAATGATCGGGCTTTCTACACCATAAATCATTTTCTTCGAGCTCTGTGCAACACTGCCCGCTTTTTTCAAAGCATCTACAAAATCACCTGCAGAACCATCCAAGCCGGGCGGTTCCCCAGCATTCAGTTCCACAATACAATTATCAATTCTTAAGCCACTAAGAGCAGCAAGTACATGTTCAACCAGGGTAACCTGAAAAGGTTTTTGCCCAAGAGTCGTTCGCCTATTGGTTCCTGTCACATTCGAAACATGAGCAGGAATAAAAGTTTTGGGAGAAAGATCAGTGCGATGAAACACTATCCCGGTGTTTTCTGCTGCTGGGCAGAAACGAAGCGTTACAAACGATCCAGTAATAAAGCCGATGCCTTCCACTTCTACTGGTTTCGCCAATGTTCTTTCTTGGCGTGATGAAATCGGTATCACGAGTAGGCCATCCTTGACTAATAAAAGAAAAGTAAACCCGGCAAAATCCATTCTGCCGGGCTTTTAACACTTCTTACTTGGGAGTCGTTGCGGAGGTTGGCGTGATAGCCGAGCCCGCTGGAGCTGCTGGTGGTGCAACCCTGCTATAAGCTTGGTTCAATGCGTTAACCACATCTGCACTGATATCAATACCAGGTGCAAAGTAGATTGGCATACAAGCGCCTGCCTGCATCTTGCGGACAATATTGCCTGCGCTCCAATATTCAGCAGAAGTCGTAGGGTCGTTGTAATGAAGAACCATGTCGTAGCCATGAGCTACTGCAACGCGTTGTGCAGCTTCTTGAACTTCACGATAAATCAAAACAACTTGTTCATCTTGCTTCTTGCCGATAAGGGCTTGAGCTTCGTTGGAAAGATCTTCGAGTTCTCGTTTGAGAACGCGCATTTGCTTTTCGATTGTTTCGCGCATTTCAGGTTTCATCTGGCCTTCTTTGTTCAAGGCTTCCAACTGAGTCGTCTTGGCTTTGGTCTTCACTTGCAAAGGTGTGAACACTTCTTTCATTTCATTATTGAGGGCAACAGCCTTCTGATAATTCTTAACAACATGATGAAGGTTTAAAAGAGCGATGCGTGAGCGTTGTTCCGTTCCTTGAATTGGAACCTTTGCAGGTGCAGTTTGAGCACGCAGCAAATTGGTACCAAAGTAAACAACCATAGCGAGGGTGGTACATCCAGCAAACCATGCCAGTTTCTTATTCACAGTAATTTCTCCTGAATCCGGGATTGTTAAAGACTTAATGGAAGCCGCATCCATGCGATTTCGAGGTAAAGGTCATGTCTTTAAAAATCACCTGAAAAATCAATACATTCCAAGGCTTCTACCTAAGTGAAATCATAGGGTCAAGGCGAAGTCTGAAATAGATCGCCAAAACATACTCTGTCTTGCCTGTTTTCCCAAGTTTGTTGTACTATGTGGATTATTAGGGACTTACTGTTCCTCAAGATGATAATCTCCAAGGAGGGAGAATGCGCCAGCTAATGCCTGCTTTCTGCCTGCTTATCGTGATACTGGGCTGCTCATCCGGCCCCGTTGTGCCCACTTCCATTCAAGGCAAAATCTTGTTTCAAAAACAACCTCTAAGAGGCGGAACAATCGTTTTTACCCCAGATATGGATCGCGGTTCGGTTGGCCCGATGGCTTCAGGCGAAATATTTCCAGATGGCACCTACACTGTCTTACCCCAACCAGGAAAAGACTCGATTTATGCGGGCTGGTATAAAGTTTCCTTTGCCTCGCAGGGCCTTCCATCCAAGTTTTCTGATCCCAGTCTTTCCGGGCAGGTGAAACAAATTCTTTCAGGCCAAATCAACAAGATTGATTTCAATCTGGAGTAAAAAACTATGAACCAATTTCTTCATGGCGTAACCCAAGCCGTTGCCCAAACTTTCACCCTGCCTGATACCATGCTGGAAATAGGTGCGTATCAAGTACAAGGGCAGGAATATTATTCGAACCTGCGGAAATTATTTCCCCATCACGAATACCAAGGCCTTGATATGCGCAAAGGCCCAGGGGTTGATATCCTAGGCAATGTTGAAGATCTTCCCATGGAAGATAATTCCGTAGGCACCGTGATCGCCCTGAATCTTTTCGAACATGTTCGCTGTTTCTGGAAAGGTTTTGATGAAGTTTACAGGGTGCTAAGGCCAGGGGGCGCATTCTTTGTTTCGTGCCCTTTCTTTTTGCATCGCCATTCCTATCCCAATGATTATTGGCGCTTCACTCCAGATGCATTCGCTTATCTGCTTGAAAAATACCCACAAAAACTAATTGGGTTTCAAGGCCCAGCCAACAAACCATTACAAGTTTGGGCCATCGCATTCAAAGATCCTGCTCCCATCATCACGCCCGAATTACATCAGCAATTTCAATCAGCAATGCGAATCTACGCCCATCAACCTGTTTCTAAATGGAGAAAATTGCGCTACTCTTTAGGCAGAATGATTTGTGGCAGAAGCCCTTTTGCAACCTTTTTAGATATGAACAATTGGGAAACCACCGTCATTGGTTCAAGCGAAAAAAACAGCACAACATCCGCCACCACTCCAAAGGCCAACCTAACTCAAACGCCTTAAAAACAGTTCTCTCATAGCTATTCTCGCCAAAAGGTGGATTTTCCTGGCTGATAGCTAACCTTAAGATGTGGCGTCTCTATCCGCTTCTGGCCATTACCCAACGAACCCAAGCAGGCTGCAAGTATTCCCGAAGTTAATAGAGTTCGCTCCACAGGATAAGGTGCCTTCCCCGTAATAAACATTTCCTCCGCATTACTCATCAGCGCTGCGGAATACGAGACATTAGGATTAGGCGGAAGATAAAACAAAGTCGAAAGTGGCTCAGCTTGACCTTTTAAGCTTGCTGCGAAAGTAAAATCACCCACCAATCCATTCATCAACAACATGGTACTCTTTAATCCATCCAAATACTCAATGCGGTAAGCCATTGGTGCTTTAACCCACTCAGAGATTTGCTTGGTTGTTGGTTTACGATGACTGTAGGTCGGGGCTTGCGCCAGGGTTTGCGATCTGTTCATACATGCTTCAAAAAGCTTAGGGTTCCAGCCACCTTTTTCCCACGAACCTGATGACATCCTTTTCCAAACTTCATCCCCACGAACAACCTGAACCGCTTTCACCCCGGTTTCGCCACCCTTGCGTCTTTCAGCCATGCATTGAATTATTTCCAAAGCGTGAAAATCATAACTATCAACTCCACCCATTGCTAGGCACATGACTTCTTCGGGTTGTGCGTTCTCAGGCATTTCAACTGCCGGCATACGCCAAGTTACAGGAAGTGAAGAGCCCGCAAGCAGGGGAAACTTCATCTGTCGCGAAGTGTCCACCATCTCTTTGGCCCATTCCCAATTCCAAGAAAGGTGTTTATCGTTGAAGATGGGTGTTGTCATACCATCTTTCTTGAATACCTCGACCACCTTCTGAAAGAATTCGTATCGGGGATATTTCTTCTGCCCAAGTTCGTTGTCAGGATAAGTGCCATGCTCCCCAATGATGAGCACTGCATCGACAGCAAGTTTATCGGTGCCACAGCGCAGAGTTTCAGCAATGGTGGGATAGATTTTGAAGTTAGATTCAAGGGCCCTAGCTTTACTAAGATCACCTGCAGGAACTTGGTCCACATAGGCAGAGACAACATCAATTGCAGGGTAATGCCATTTACCTTTTACCGGGTATCCGCCAAGAAAGCGTTCGCCCATATGCCAAGCATGAGAACGAAAGCGCCATTCGGTCGTGATGATTGCAAGCTTCTTTTTTTGTTTAGGATCACCTTGAGCCATAAGGCTGGGAGAAAGAGCGATACTTGAAAGCATTGCGCCGAGATAATTTCTTCGTGAGATCATGTTTAAATCCCGTGGATTTAGGGGTAAAGCAACTGGCATGCAATCCCAAACTAACCAAGATTGAATCAATACACAAGAATTGCTTATCCTGTTGACTATAAAATAAGGGTATAATTAGTGAGTAAGAAGTAGTGAATCTGATTGGGATTGAATCCACAACTACCATCAAGCTTCATCTTTTTCTCAAATTTCACTTCCATTAACCTTTCCCGTCATTCAAACTAAGCCTATTACTTCACCCCCGGAGAACTTCATGCTAAAGCACATTCTTGCATCCTTTGTTTTCACTCTAATTTTAACCTCTAGCACTTTTGCCTCCGAGCTTCGCATCTTTTTTGTCGATGTCGAAGGTGGCGCTGCTACTCTTATCATCACTCCTGCGGGAGAATCCCTTCTCATCGATTGTGGCAACCCAGGCAAACGCGATGCTGAACGCATCCACAAAGTTGCTACCGAAAAAGCAGGCCTCAAAGCCATCGATCATCTGTTCATCACCCATTGGCATCTTGACCACTACGGCGGTGCAGAACGCTTGCGTGCGCTGATGCCTATCCACCATTTCTGGGATCGTGGCATTCCTGAATCTTTTCCTGAAGATGCGAAGAATTTCCCGATGCTCATTGAGGCATATAAAGCAGCAGGTGGTAATAAATCTAAAACCCTAAAAGCTGGTGATGAAGTTCCTCTTAAACAATTAGAAGGTGCTCCGAAGGTAAAATTAAGTATTTTGAGTGCCAGCGGGCAAGTAGTGAAAGATAAACCAGGCGCTCCTGAAAACCCGATAGCAAAGCAACATCAACCCCGCCCTGAAGATCCTTCTGATAACGCTAAGAGTTTAGGATTCTTACTACAGTTTGGCGATTGGAAGTTCCTCGATCTAGGCGACCTTACTTGGAATGTCGAATACAAGCTGGTTCATCCTACAGACAAGATCGGCAAAATAGATGTGTATCAAACGACCCATCATGGATTAGAGATTAGCAATAACCCGGTAGTTATCAACACGGTTGAGCCCCGGGTTGCGATTTTCAACAACGGTTCTAAAAAAGGTTGCCATCCGCAAGTTACGGGGACGCTAAGGCGTGTACCGGGATTAGAAGCAATTTTTCAGGTTCACCGGAATGTAAATGCAGGCCCTGGCGAAAACACCGAACCGAGCTTTATAGCAAATGAAGGTGAAGATTGCTCTGCGGAAACAGTTGTAGTACGAGTTGGAAAAGATGCAAAAACCTACAGCGTGCAAGCTGGCAAGAACAAAGCCAAGGACTTTAAAACGCGATAATAAAGGTAATTCACAAAGCTACAATAATTAACGACTCAAACAATATTGCAACTGAGGGGTTTAAGTCGAACAGGTAAAATGGGACTGTATAAGTCTTGACTTGAGGTATAAATAGCTTTAATGTAATTAAGATTATACAAATTAGAAGAAAGGCGAGGTTTTTATGCCCAGTTTAAACCAGCGCAAAGGATTTACGCTTGTTGAGCTTTTAGTCGTAATTGCAATCATTGCGATTCTAGTTGGTTTATTACTTCCCGCAGTTCAAAAAGTGCGCGAAGCTGCAAATCGTATGATGTGCATGAATAATCTTAAACAGCTAGCTTTAGCTGTACACAATTACGAAACTTCAAATGAAATGATGCCCCGGTATCATGACCCAGACCCGCAACGAAGTAGTTGGGTAATCCAGCTTCTTCCTTATGTAGAGCAAGAAAATCTTTATCGTATATTTGGAAGACCAGCAACACCTGCAACCGGAAAAATCATTCCAGCGGTTCCTGGAAGCTGGGATCCACCGAACACAACTTGGGTACAGACAGACCCGGGTTCGCCGGGTGTAGAAACACAAGTTATTGTAAACGATTTTGAACGCACCATTACAGTAGGCTATGTCCCACCCTCAGGTGAATATAACCCAAAAGATGCTAAATGGACTTACTGACTACCCGAAACTTATGACCCGGTCGGGTCAGGACCAAAAAATTCAGGTTCTTGGGATATGCCCGAGGCCCAAGTAACATTATCCATTCTTCGCTGCCGATCAGATCCATCTGCACCTTACGATTATAAATATAATGGCTGGTCAGTTACTAATTACCAAGCCAATTGGAATGTTTGGGGCGATAGCGGTGGTGATGGCAGTACCAACGAAGATTATGGTGGTACGGGCAAAGATGCACCTGCTCAAAAGTTTTTAAATATCAAAGATGGTTTATCCAATTCAATCCTGTTTGCAGAAGGTTATGCCAATTGCGATTCCATGGGTCGCACTGCTTTTTATTCTTGGGCTGTTGAACCTGATTATGGTCAAACCTTTGGTTTAACCGGTTTTGTTAATGCAAACGCTCTTTTGATTGTCAAAGAAAATCGACGTGTACCTGCAAATTTACTGACTTCAGGCATGCCTAACACCTACATGTTTCAGGTCAAACCAATCCCTAAGCCTTATAATGAGTGCCCTACAGGAACCGAATGTTGCACCATGCTATATTCCCAGACAGGACATGATACAATGCCGGTCGCCATGGCAGACGGAAGTATTCGCAGCATGAAAAAAGGGATGAATCAAAAAACTTGGAATTACCTGATGCAACCCAGAGATGGGCAAGTCATTAACAACCAAGACTAAACCAGAACAATGAAAAATCCAGAAGATAAATTCAGTGATTACATCATCGCCAAGGAAGGCGAAAAACCCTTGATTGTAAAACCAAATGCCATGAAAAAGCTTGTCAAGGATAGACATCTCCTAGGAGATGATCTGGTATTTTGCGACCTTCAAAAGGTATGGAAAAAGGCAAGGAATGTTCAAGGCCTTCGTACCCTTTTTGCCAAACTAGAATCGAATCTTAACGCCATAGCATCCAATCCAGAAGTTGATGAAACTTTCGACGTCATCGGTGCGATAGAGCGAGAAAATTTATCCAATCAGCCAATTCGTTCCAACAAGGCAACTCCGAATTTAATTGCCCCCATAGAAAGTGAACCAGAACTACCGGACAATGATAGACCAGATCTCCAGCAACCAGCTTCTTTACAAGATGCAATCAAACACTTACAAAGTAAATCAACTGAAGATGAAGAAATAGATGAAGAGAATGCATCTTTCTATTCCAAATACTGCAAGCCTAAATACCTGGCTTATGTTGGGATATTCTTTGCCTTCTATTTAAGCGGTTATTACTTGTTCTTTGCTCCTGCTTATTCGTTACCTGAAAACAAAGAAGTAATTCATGGCAAAGTCATGCTGGATAACAAACCACTTGTTTCTGGAGCAGTAATAGCAGTGGTTAATGACAAAGAAGTAAGCGGGCCAATAGATCCTACAGGAACTTATATGATTCAAAATCCACCCAAGGGAGACCTTAATTTTAAAGTTGTTTCCTTCATCACCCTTACCAAGGGGCTTCCAAAACCTAAAAATATCTCTGTAGTTCCACCAGCTTACAATAAGTTAAACAAAGAACTGGCACTCAATTATAAAGGAGGTATCAAGGTTTTCGATATCAACCTGAAAATGCCCGTCCCCCCACCAAATAAATAACTTGATTTTATTCTCTCAATCGTCAACAGCTTATACCCGCTTACAATCAAAATATAAGTTACAATCGTTAAGCTTTCCGCCTTTTACCAAATAGATAAACCATTAAAAATTGCTCATAATCAGGGTTTTCGCCACCTTGATGCTATAATTAATATTGAGGGGAGAGTTCTTTAAGAAGTACTTACCATGAATGAACCAAATAAAAAATTCAATGGCTTCATTATCGCCAAGGAGGGGTATAAACCCTTAATTGTCTCTGGTGAAGCATTAAAAAAGCTAGCGAAGAAAGGGAAACTTCGCTCAGATGATCTGGTATTTTGTGACTTTCAAAAAGTATGGAAAAAGGCCAGGCATGTAAAAGGGTTGCGCACTTTTTTTTCAAAACGCAATCCAAATTTTAAAGGCGCTATCTCTCAACCCGACATTGACCATGATGAAAAAGATTACGATGTAATTGCTGCAATCGAGCAGGAAAATCTATCTTGTTTGCACACAGTTTCGGCCCAAAGTGCGAATGATGGGGTTCACAATAATTTTTCAAACCCCGATATCCACCATTTTACCGAAGACGAATCTCTTCAAGATGCAGTGGAATACTTGAAAAATGGTGCGCCCTCGGATGATGCTTTTGTTTCGGATTCTTGGTCCGGCCTCTTCAATCCTATGGTTATTCTTGGCTTTTTTGCCCTGCTAATCTTGGTTATCCTAGGCTATTACTTTGGCTTTACCTACCAGGCACCTACCACCCCGTAAACCAAAAAACCATGTTGGACACTTACCAACTGTTAGCTTTATGCAAATAAAACAGCTAAAGAACCGCTTATAAAGGGGTTTGTACTGTTTATTCGTTCTTAACTTACCTCTTTTTTGCCGATATATTATGTAAGTAAGCTATTGGATATTGAACTGTTGCGAAAATTACTTTAAATTTATACATATAACCTTCCTGCAAGAATGCAGCTTATTTGCCAACCGTAGTTTGCCCAGAATGATTGGCCCCCGCTAAGTTAAAACCCGTAGGACTTCATGCAAAGTCACTTGGGGAAGCACCATATAAACTTGGTTTTCCCACTCATCTTCTGTGGTTTGTTGATTCTGGAATATACCAGTGCAGCAGAAACCGCACGCACCTCCCCGTCCTATCAGCCATTGATCAGACCAAAAATTCCAACAGAAACAACCTCGTGTCCAAATCCCATTGATGCCTTCTGGAAAGCCTCGCTCAATAAGGTAGGGATAACCCCAGCCCAAGAAGCCAACAAGCCAACCCTGTTGCGTAGATTGCATATGGATATGACGGGCCTGCCACCCAAATCGGAAGAAGTGCAAAAATTTTTAAATGATGAGTCACCCGATGCCTATGAAAAAGTGGTTGAGAAATTATTGGCATCCCCAGCATTTGGCGAGCATTGGGGCCAGCAATGGTTAGATCTGGTTAGGTATAGCGACTCTGAAGGTTTTAAACTCGATCGCATCAGACCTGATGCTTGGAAATTTCGCAACTGGGTGATTCAATCTTTTAACGATGATCTTCCTTACGATAAGTTTATCTCTTGGCAAATTGCAGGGGATGAAATTGCTCCTGACAACAAAGATGCACGCATAGCCACCGGTTTTTTAAGGCTTGCACCTGAAGAATCCAACGGGGCTGATTACACTCAGATTCGCCAAGATATTTTAAACGATGTCACGGATGTCACATCACAGGCTTTTCTAGGATTAACTATGGGTTGCGCCCGATGCCATAACCATAAATTTGATCCCATTCGCCAAGAAGAATACTTTCAGTTTCAAGCATTCTTCAGCGGTATAATTTATCCAGATGCTATCCCGCTCGGCTCCATTTCACTTACACCAAGCCAAAAGAGTATAGAAGAAAAAGCTCTTTCCATGCGTAAAGATCTTGCGCTAATGATGCGGGACCATGAAAAAGATTTGTTTGAAGAAATCGTAGTTGCATTAGATCCGCAAACTCAAATAGCTTTAAAAACCCCACCAGAAAAACGCACCGTTACCCAATCTCAGTTGGCAACTCTGGCAAGCAAGCAAATAGATCGAAGAAAAACAAAGCTCTACCGCAGGTTAAAACCCGAACAACGAACTATTTACGACAAAACATTTGAGAACCTTGCAAACCTTGCAAAAGAACTACCAATCCAAGAAGCCTACATGGGTGTATCGGAAAAAGATACGAAAGCACCTGCAACATTCCGCTTAGCACAAGGCGATGTACGAAAACCCAAAGAAGAAGTACAACCCGGATTTCCCTTATGGATCGAAAAAGAACAGCCTCGTATAACCGCATTATCGAATAGCTCAGGTAGAAGAACTGCCCTTGCAAAATGGCTTACCCAACCCACTCATCCGCTTACCAGCAGAGTTATTGTCAACCGCATTTGGCAGGGATATTTTGGTGCAGGGTTGGTTGCAAACTCCAGCGATTTTGGCAAAGCCAGCGAACCTTACCACCAACCAGAAATCCTAGATTGGCTCGCCTCCGATCTTGTCCGTAATCAATACAGCCTAAAATCCATCCACCGCCTAATCGTTAATAGCAGCCCCTACAAGCTTGCCAGCAAAGTTACCGATCAAGAAGTCCTAAAGAAAGGCAACCAGATCGATCCGGAAAATAATCTAGTATGGCATGCAGAAGTCCGCAGGCTTTCCGCAGAGCAAGTTCGCGATGCAATCCTTCACGCCTCGGGCGATTTGAATTCAGGTATGCACGAAGGTGTGGTGCGTTTTGCCTTACCTGCATCACTCGCTAACAGCCGTTATTCCTGGACAAAAGATGAAGCACAAGCTGCAGCAAAAAAACGCTCCATCTATTTAATCCAAAGGCGCAACCTGCCCAATCCATCGCTTGAAGCTTTTGATTTTCCCGATCGAAATCTTAGCTGCGCAAATCGCAATGACACAGTAACTGCAGTACAGGCATTGGCGCTTTTGAATGATCCTGAAATCCTTGATCACGCCCAAAACTTAGCTGCAAACATCATGCAGAAAGTAGGCAATAATACCCATTTGCAAATTCAAGCTGGTTTTCTAGCAATCCTCAAAAGATCACCCGACTCTAAAGAATTAGAGCAGTCCAGAGTTTTTATCGAAGTGGCATCTGCAGCAGTTGACCCCCTCGAAAGGCTCACAGATCTCCTTCACGCCTTGTTGAACACAAGCGAATTTTTGGAGCTGGAATGATTCCACAATCACGCAGGCAATTTATTCAAACCATGGGCAATGGCTTTGGCTCCATCGCTCTTGGTTCTATGCTGGCACGCGATGCAAACGCTTCCAACCTTTCTGATGACCCCCTTCGCCATCATCCTTCCAAAGTGCGTAGCATCGTTTGGTTTTTCCTCGATGGTGGACCAAGCCATATCGATCTTTTAGACCCAAAACCAGCCCTACAAAAACTCGCTGGCTCCCCTCTACCACCAAGCTTTGCCAAACCACAAACCGCCATGGGTGTCACCGCTAATACCCCACTCCTAGCTTCCAAACGAACTTTCAAAAAGCATGGGAAATCAGGCATCCCAATCAGCGACTGGTTGCCCAACCTCGCGCGCCATGCTGATGATATTGCCGTATTACGCTCTTGCGTCGGCGAAGGTTTGACTCATGTCGCAGGCGTTTCACACATGAACACTTGCAGTACGCTACCAGGCAGGCCTTCACTAGGTGCTTGGTCGGTTTATGGCTTGGGAAATGATTGCGACAACCTGCCATCCTTCGTAGTCCTTTCCGACCGTAGGGGCGATGTGCCCGGTGGCAGTCGCAATTGGGGCAGTGGCTTTATTCCCGCAACCTATCAGGGTACTCGCTTTCTCGAAGGTGCTGAACCCGTTCTCTTCCACGCTCCGCCACCTCAAATCACTCCCCTTAGGCAACGAAGAAAACTTGACTATTTGAACTGGTTGAACGAAAGACACAAAAACCAATCTACCCCAACGGATAGGCTCGATGCTCGCATTGCCAGTTATGAACTCGCTTGGAAAATGCAAACTAGCATCCCCGATGTGAACAATTTTTCTAATGAAACCCGCGAAACTCTGAACCTTTATGGCACCGAAAACGAAACCACTAAATCTGCTGCTCGTGCTTGTCTAATGGCAAGAAGGCTTGTCGAGCGGGGTGTACGATTCATTCAAGTTTATCTGGGTAGTGGCAGCGCTTGGGATGCTCACTCCGACCTCGAAGGTAATCATTCAAATCTTTGCAAAGAAACCGATCAACCTGTTGCTGCATTTCTCAGCGATTTAAAACGCAGAGGTTTGCTAGAAGAAACTCTTGTTATATGGGGCGGCGAATTTGGTCGTACACCCATGAGCGAAAGTGGGGATGGCCGTGATCATAACCCATGGGGATTCTCGATGTGGTTTGCAGGAGGCGGAGTTAAAGCAGGCTCTATTGTAGGTAGCACTGATGATATCGGACTTTATGCAGTGGATCGCCCGGCCCCCATCAAGGATATTCATGCAACAATTCTGCGTATAGCCGGCCTAGAAAATGATTTGCTTACTTACAAACACAATGGCAGAGATGAACGAGCCACCGTTACAGATGCAACCGTAATCGACGAATTACTAGCTTAATAAAACATTTCACCAAGTTGGAACTCCTGCACCAGCGGATTGACATCCGCCGCTCATTAAGATTTGCCTATTTCGCTACAGAGCACGGTTCCACCATATGGCCATCCGGGTCGCTTATAAACACTTGCACATATCCTACTCTTATTGTTTTTTTTATGGATCTGCCTATTTCGCTACAGAGCACAGTTCCACCATGTGGCCATCCGGATCGCTTATAAACACTTGCACATATCCATCGGGCCTCAATTTAGGGCCCGAAAGAATTGGAATATTATTTTGCTTAAGAATGCTAATGACAGCATCCGCATCAGCAACTTCAAATGCAAAGTGAGGCCCGCGAGTCTGTCTTTTTTCCTGAGGTAATAGATTCCCAGCAGGCGAAGATCCTTCATACTCAAGGATCAAATGCATCTGTACCCGCCCTAACTGAAACCATAAACCATCAAAAGAAAACGGTGGTCTTGGTACCAGCCTCATACCCAAAATGTTTACATAAAAGTTCTGCGATGCTTTAAGGTCTTTTACCACCAAGGTAATGTGATCAAAAGCTTTTACCTGAAGTAATGACTTAGGGTTTTCTATTATTGGCAGTGATTCTATTTTTAAAGAAGCAGTTTGCATCAACTCAACCGCTTCACGGCCTGTCATGCCAAGCGCAATGCCCATTGAAGCGGCTTTGGGGGTCATGCCAACGATTTTGGCTTCGAATAAATCTTCAGGTTCTTTAAGCGGATTCGCAGGGGTTCCCTTGGCAATTGCTATTGCCTGATCAAACTCCGCAGGCGTTTTAAGATCATATATGCCACAGCCAACAATCCCTGCTGGGGTGATAATGGAGCAATACTGGCCCTTGTCCCATAAATTGCAAATGCCTAGGGCGTAGCCATGCTTGAACTGAATCCAACGGCTAGAAGAACTAGGCAAAGAAGCCATGGCGGATAATTCCCCAAGAGAAATCACGCACCGTGATAGTCAATTTCGGTGACTTGCAATGCGTACTTATGAATGAAGTCTCTGCGAGGTTCTACCTTATCGCCCATGAGGGTGCGAAACATTTCATCAGCCTTAAAAGCATCATCAAGTTTAATTTGCATGAGGGTGCGCTGATGGGGGTCAAGCGTGGTATCCCAAAGTTCTTCTGGGTCCATTTCGCCTAGCCCTTTAAAGCGGGTAATGGTCATGCCTTTTTCACCGATTCTTCGAACCTCAACAACCAAGCCTCGAAGATGTTCAAGATTTTTACTTGTGTCGCCATTGGTCAGAACCAACCTGGGAACAGGTTCGCGGCCTGCAATGCGAACAGGAGGAATTAGATCGGTTGGCAATAATCCAAATACTTTAAGCTCTTCGATGGTTTTATTGATATCGCGGATTTCATGCAATTCCTGAGCATAAAAGACATCCTCAGGGGGCACTGCGGGTGCTGCGGCATTATCAACACCTTCGGGATCATGAACTGGAATAGGTTGTTGATCTTCATTGCCTGCAACGAATTCTTTTCCTGCTTTTTCCTGTTCCTGTTTACGGAAGGCATCAACCTCATCTGGAGAAAAGAACCAGTACTCTCTACCAGACAAAAGAACTCTGCAATAGGGAAGTATGCCATCTTTATTAACACGCTCGATGAGTGCCCTAAGCCCTAGGCCTCGCTTTTCCAATGTTTTAAGCGCATCTTCCATGCGTGAAGTAAGTTTAAGAAGATGGGCAAATCTTTCGCCACCCAAGGTAACGCGTTCTGCTTTGGAATCAGGCAAAGGCAGAATGATAAGTCCGGTGCCATCGAGGCCGCGTTCTAAAAGTTCTGTTTGCATATCTTCAGCGGTTGCAACATAGCGAATCTGCTTTTTCTGAACCACTTTATAAAGTGGTGGGCGCGCAACATGAATATGACCATGTTCTACTAAAAGCGCCATCTGTCTATAAAAGAAGGTTAAAAGCAGCGTTCGAATATGCTGCCCATCGACATCGGCATCAGTCATGATGATGATTTTATTATAACGCAACGAACTACGCACGGTTTCGTAATCTTGTTGGTTGCCTATATCCACACCAATTGCAGATATAAGACTACAAATTTCTGTGTTGTTGAGCAGATTTTCTAGCCTGCACTTTTCAACATTCAAGGGTTTACCTCGCAAAGGCAAAACAGCTTGATACATGCGATCTCGCCCGGCTTCTGCACTTCCACCTGCACTATCCCCTTCCACTAGGAACAATTCTGATTCTTCGGTATCGCGGGTGGTACAATCGAATAACTTTCCAGGAAGACCACCACCGCTAAGAATATTCTTCCTATCACGAATTGCCTTTCTGGCCTTTGCTGCAGCTTCTCTTGCCTCTGCAGCGTTCATGATCATATCAAGGATGATTTTTGATTCCTTAGGATTTTCTTCCATGTACTTGCCGAGCTTTTCTGCAACAGCAGCAGAAACTGCACCCTCAACATCGGCATTGAGAAGGCGAATTTTATTTTGCGATTCGAATTGTGGCTCGGGATGTTGAATACTTACCACTGCGGTAACACCGGTGCGGAAATCTTCACCAATAGGGCGTACATTCTTGAAGAAATCGAGCTTCTCGCCATATGCTCCTACGGTGCGGGTAAGCGCAGCACGGAATCCACTAAGGTGGGTTCCACCCACGGGATTATAAGCATTATTGGCATAGCAGCGAACGCGCTCTTCGTCTTCCCTCGTGTATTGCAATGCGCATTCAACTTTAATTTCACCCACGCTGTGTTCGATATAAATTGGCGGGTGGATAACATCGTTGTTGCGATTAAGATGCTTAACAAATTCTGCAATCCCGCCTTCGTATTTGAATTCTTCTGACTTCCCTGTACGGTCATCAGTCAGGGTAAAAGACAAGCTTTTATTGAGGAAGGCAAGTTCACGCAGACGATCTTCAAGGGTATCGTATTTGAAATCAAGATCTTTGAAGATCTGATGATCAGGTTTGAATTTGATACGGGTACCGGTACCAATTGCGATACCAATATCTTTAAGTTCGGTAGTCGCTTTGCCGCGTTCATATTCTTGAACATAAGTACGACCGCCACGACGAACTTCTGCTTCAACCCAGGCACTTAGCGCAGTAACGGCCTTGGCGCCCATACCGTGCAAACCTGCAGAAACTTTGTATGCGCCCTTATCGAATTTACCCCCCGCACCAACCGTGGTTAACACCACTTCTAGAGTTGGTTTCTTTGCTTGGGGATGAATATCAACAGGGATACCACGGCCATCATCTTTAACACTTACGCTGCCATCGACATAAATATGGACTTGGATGTTTTTACAAAAACCCGCAAGGGCTTCATCGACGCTATTGTAAATAAGTTCATAGACGAGGTGATGTAAACCGGTGGTATTAATATCCCCGATGTAAACCCCAGGCCGTCTGCGGATATGGTCTGCATCACGAAGGATCTGAACATTGGCACTGTTATAATCATTCGACCCATCAAAGGTAGGATCGACCAAATTATCTTCTGTCATCTATTCTATACTCCAATGAAAATCATTTAGCTTTACCGTACTTGAAACGCAAGTCTGTCAGCACCGAGGCCGGCAAAAGCTTGCGTAACCTCGTCAGTATTGGTCGCTTCTGATACTGCGTAAGCTCTTGGAGCAACGCAGAGCTATCGACCGACACCTCGAGCACACCTTTCTTCAACACTATCACGCGGGTGTGTTCCGCGTATTCTTCACCTGCTGCTTCTGCCCAGGATTTTTCGAGTTTTAATCGCTCTTGTTTTCTACCCCAGCCCTTGGCAACAAATAACTTACTCAGAATATCTCCGATTTTTTCCGGCCCCTTCTCCGGCTTGAAAAACCGTATTCCCATTTTCTTTTTCTCCAACTATTTCATCAAGTCAGGGGCATTATCAAATATTGATAATCTTCACCAAACTTGAACAATGCAGGGCTTGCAGCATCAATCAAATCTAATCGTACTTCTGAATCGTTAGGCAAAACCTTCAACAAATCAGAAACAAATACAGGATTAAAAGCTATATCTACATCAGGCCCTTGGTAATCAATCTCTAATTCAACTTTCGATTTACCAGATACGCTGCCCTGGGCCTGCAATACTAATTTCTTCGAATTGAATTTGAATAACACTTTCTTAACTTCATCATCCGCCATGATGGCGGCTTGCCTAACCGCTGCCCCAAAAGCTTCGACTTTTAAAATCGCATGAGCCAAACACTTCTTAGGCAACACCATTTTGTAATCAGGGAAACGGCCTTCTACAAGCCTGCTGTAAACAATCGATCGTTCTGTTTTAAATAAAACTTCGTTCGGTCGAAAACAGACTTTGATGCTTTCCTGATCATCCGAAAAATTACGATCCAATAAATTCAGCGCCTTACTAGGCACCACCGGAGACTGCCCCTTAACCGAATGGCCACCATGCTCTGAAGCACTTCCCTGAGTCCAGGCCAATCTTCGGCCATCGGTTGCAACTAATCTGACCGAATCTTTTTCAAGTTCCCAAAGAGCGCCAGTCATCGTGTATCTTGCCATCTCTGAAGCGGATGCAAACACCGTTCTACGAATCATGGCACGCATGGTTCCAGCAGTCATTTCATGATACTTTTCATCCGAAAAAATCGGAATATCAGGAAAGTTTGCTGGGTCTTCACTGGGCATTTCAAATTCAAAAGATTTTCCTGCTATGTGACTTGAGTCGGCATCAGCTTCCAAATGAATTTCTGTGTCTCGAGTTTCTCTTAAAATCGAAATAAGTTTTGAAGCTGGAAGAATCGCTTCGCCTGGTTTTTCGACGACCATACCAGCGATTTCAATCCGAACACCTAATTCCAAATCCGTAGCCATCAAAACACAACGGTCTTCATCTGCAACTGCTTTGAAGTTTTTAAGGATGGGTTTTACATCCTTGGATGAAATTGCAGAACTTGCAACTTGGCAAGCTGCTAATAAAGCTTCTCGATTACATATTGCTTTCATATTCTTAGGATCCTCATAACACACATCATCGCACACACAATGATTCTTAATAGTAAATATAAATAAATTTTATTACTTTTATTGAGTGGCACACCCAAGTTGTTAAAAACACTTTTTAGTAACACTTAAACTCTTTTCGAGTATAGAGTTATCATACTAAATTTATTGTGGAAAACTTGTTATTTAATGGTCATTTCGTGGTTAGTCTTGGTGCGCCAAATGTTGGTTGGGTTTTTGGATGGGGTTAGTAGAACAAGATAAAACCACCAGTTAACATTGAAATAACAAGTTGTCCACAACTAGGAATATGCAAAATAGTGTTCCAGCTGGCGAATTATGCGCAAATGGCTGAATTTCATCTTTGACCTTTTAATTATTAAGGTTAAGAGCAAAAAGCACTAAGCTAAGTCGTGTTCTAGTTGGCGAATAGTGCCAGAAAGGCTGATATTATTCCCAATTTCATCTTTGACCTTTTAATTGGAAAGATATTAGCAAAAAGCACTAAGCTAAGTCGTGTTCTAGTTGGCGAATAGTGCCAGAAAGGCTGATATTATTCCCAATTTCAACTTCGACCTTTTAATTGGAAAGATATTAGCAAAAAGCACTAAGCTAAGTCATGTTCTAGTTGGCGAATAGTGCCGGAAAGGCTGATATTATTGCCAATTTCATCTTCGACCTTTTTGCAGGCATGAAGAACGGTGGAATGGTCTCTACCACCAAAAAATTCACCTATTTCTTGAAGCGACATGCCGGTTAATCTGCGTGCCAAATACATGACAATTTGCCTTGGTAGCACG
>Ga0208226_1000155_pt1 | contig 21366 bp, 15 predicted proteins | sample LakMenE18May11ns_FD_150713 | JGI IMG/M metagenome (GOLD analysis project Ga0208226, IMG submission 150713) | Freshwater microbial communities from Lake Mendota, WI - 18MAY2011 deep hole epilimnion ns (SPAdes) | ecosystem: Environmental > Aquatic > Freshwater > Lake > Epilimnion/Euphotic zone ... | reverse complement strand
GAAGACTATTTCTTTTTTAGTAGAAAACTATGATGTAATCTTGTTACCTGATTTCAGAGTAAGCCAAATGGTAAAAGGAAAAAAGTTAGCTCGTATAACCAAAAGATTGCTGATGATGTTCTCATTTCATAGTTTCAAAGAGAAATTGAAATACAAATGTTCTATGTACAATAAAAAACTCATTATAGTTGACGAGAGTTATACTTCTTGTACATGTGGCAGATGTGGAAACATCAAAAGAACAAAACTAGAAGTTTATAGTTGTGATGAGTGTGGTTTAGTGATAGATAGAGATGCTACAGGATCAAGAAATATATTTATTAAGAATACTAGGTTACGCTGTCCTCAAGTTTAGATTTTTCTAGATTTAAAAAGCGGTCATCTGAACAAGATATACAAAATCAGTGAAGTTCACAAATCATCTGTTGGTGATCATGTTCACTCTCCTCTTAAGAGAAAAGTATCATAAGAGTTTCTAAAAAATTTAATGGCTTTAAATGAAATTATTAATAACATGACTTAGCACAACTTACTCGAAAAATACTGAATTTGATAAATAAATTATTAATTTAAAAGTCAAACAATAAAAATTGAAAATAAATATAAAATTATAAATTTAGGATATAATAAATGGAACCTCTTGTGTCAACTGATGAATCTAAGATTGGGTTAACTCCTGAATCTACTCCTGAATCTACTACTGAGTTTTCAGTTGATAATACTTTTATTGGTATTTTTAATCCTATTATAAACTTAAATTGTAAAAAAAAAGGCGTGAGAAACTATGTTACAGCAGACATTCCTCTTTGGAAAATGATTAAAAACATACCTATGGAATCATTCAGTGAGTATGGTTTTACACTTCCTAATAATTATTTATTAAATACAGACCTTGGTCTTCTAAACACCCCAGATGATAAATGGTTGTTATGTCCAATTCAATTAAAAGATAAAAGTGATGTTTGGGACATTCAAATAGGAATGAGTGGTAAATGTAAACAACATCAAAATGTATTTAATGGAATGCTATTAGAATTGGAAGAAGAATTAGGATTTAAATATAGTAGTACGGATACAGTTTTAAAACCATTAATAACAAAACATACCGGTTCTTGGTATGACCAACGCTGTAGAAGTAAAATACCATATATCTATTCCAGATATACTTTTGAAATTAACCTTGATGATCTAAAACTAATTGATAAAAGTGTTGATAAACCTATCACAACTGTATCTGATCAAGATGATTATTATACAACAATAGCGTGTCTAGTTTGGGGAAATTTAACAGATATAACGAAAGTGACACAGATTAGAAAAGTCGATTATTCATGTAACGAAGATAGAATTGTCGGCATGGCATATGTATCTGGAAAAACAATAAAAAAATTCATGATGAGAACTATAGAAATTCAAGAAGCTAAAGCTAAAGAAGCTCTCGAAGCTAAAACTCAAAAAGAAATAGAAAAAAATCCAGCTACTTCTAGTTCAGGTAGAACCTAGAATAAGCGGATCATGATTTTTATAAATTAAAAGACTATATACAAATATATAAAATAAAAAACCCTAAAAAATACTATTTTTGCTAGAATTTTACCTAGATCTTCTTTAGAGATTATTTTTCTAGCATCGATTTACTTCTTACCATGGAGCTCCAGCTCCGTAAAGGAGCTGGATTCATATAATTTTGTATGAAATCTAATAGCTGTGTAATGATAGGATGACAATCAAATCTTTTTACAAACCCCAAAAAATACCATTTTTTCTAATTTTTCATTCTTAATTTAAAAAAGAAATGAAAAATAATAAAGATTTCTTTGTAATGTATTATTCAAGGACAAATTGTATTTTGTGTAACAATCTACTAAACCATGTTTTATTTGAAAATGATTTATCCATACCTATAGCTTGTTACTGCAAATCTGATAATAACGAAGATGTATTTATTCCTTATAATATTTATACCTGTTCTATTTGCAAAACAAGCCAAACTAAGTATCTGGGAGATTTGAACATTATTTATAAATATAACCATGCAGATTCTACCGGAAATATAATGGAAAATCTTCATAAAAAAGTTAATACCTTTTTATGTAAGTATATTAGAAATATAACAAACATTACTGAAATAGGATCTTCTAAAGGTATATTAAGTAGTATAATTTTGAATACATATAATAGTATAGAAAAATATTATATAGTAGAACCTTCATTTATAGGAAAAAAGGAAGACAAACAGATTATTATATCAGAATTTTTTGAAAATGTTGAATACAATGTTTATGAAGATTCAAATACTATTATAATGTCACATGTTTTTGAACACTTTTATAATCCAAAAGAAATTGTAAATGTAATTAAGAATAACACAAATATAGAATATATATTATTGGTGTGGCCGGATTTAGAATATTATAAAGACAATAATATTTACCATGTTCTTAATACAGAGCATACGTTTTATATTGATAATAACTGCATAAAAGACTTATTCAATAATAACTCGTTTGAGATGATAGAACAATTAAAATATGCAAATCATTCTGTTATTTATTTTTTTAAAAGAAATCATAATTTATCTACTATTAATTTATACAATAACAATCATTCAATCAAAAATTATTTTGATGATTTATTAAATAAGAAAGATGATATTTTAGAGTTTATAAGGCTTAATAAAACTAAAGGTAAAAAAATTTGTATCTTTCCTGCGTCTGTACATACACAATTTTTAATAATGCTGTTAGAAATAAATGATTTTGATTTTATATTGGATAATAGTCCGAATAAAATAGGAAAATATATTTATGGTTACAACTTAGAATGTATTTCTTTTGAAGAAAATTGTAATAATGATAATCATGCAATAATTTTAAACGGCGGGTGTTTTAACGATGAAGTTATTAAAAAAATAAATTTAGATAAAAAACAATGTTTGGTACTATCTATAAATAAATCTATATAACATATATACTTTCATGAAAAGATAATCTTGAAACCACTCGATTTTTTCAAAAAGAGACAATAATAAAAACAACACCAATATTGTGTTGTTTTATAAGTTTACTTGAATAAATATCGTCTTTTAAAAATAAAATAACTTTGTATATATTAAAAATGTTAAATAAAGATTTTATACTTATTAATTGTTTAGACAAATGGATATCTGTAGATCCTAGTACAATCCAAATTGATAATTTAAAATTTCCAAATATAGAAGATGATAACTTTGCTGTATGTTTAATCGAAGATGAAAATGGGAATAAAGGTGTAGCTTTATTGTCAGGTAAAATAGTAAAGCAAATTAAGAATGGTTCATTAAGGAGTAGTAATACTTCTCATAGTTTCAGAATGTATGATGATGATACATTAGATCAGGAGGATAGCGCAAAGTTTTCTCCAGAGACTGAACAAATTTTCAAAAGTTATGCGACTGATATACCAAAACAGAGAGGTATCTTTTTAAAAAGTATATGTTCTGATTCTGGAGTTTGTATGGCTTTTGGAAGACAAACAAAAAGAATCAAAAAACATTTTAACGGATTAGTTGATTTTGAATATGCAATATCACCAATAAAGACTATTGGTGAAGTAAGCACAAATGGTTTTATTAAAGAAATTACATATGAACGAGATGGATATAAAGCAAATGCAATTTTAAAATCATCAAGCAAAATAGATACTGATAATCTTTTGTTTGAATATCTAGTTGGTAAATATCTAAATAAGCTTTGTGTTATATTTCCTTGTTTTATTGAAACATATGGATGGTACCAATATAAGAGTAATATAAACTGGTTAAATATGCGAGATAATATACAAGTATCTGTTGAAGATTTAAAAGAGTCTCTTGAAATTGGAGATGTAGCTTTGGAAAATTATAAAGCATCATTAGATGCAAATATATGCTATGAAAACAAGAGATTGCTTGTAAGAAAAGATTGTACTGAAATGGATTATCTTCTTAAAGTTGCATGTGCAAAATCAAAATATATATCAATTTTGACACAGCATATTAATAATGCAAAAAGTATACAATCTATGATAATATTAAAACCTCCTCATCCTGATGCTGATTTTTCGTATAAAGACTTGTTAAATGTGTTATATCAGATATACATGCCTTTGGCCAGTGTGTCAGAAACATTCACTCATTATGATTTACATATGGGAAATATCTTGATATACGAACCAGTTCCTGGAAAATATATTGATTATAAATACGTGTTGGAGGATGACACTATTGTAGAGTTTAAATGTCGATATATTGCAAAAATTATTGACTATGGTCGTTCCTTTTTTAAAGATTATTCTAATGAAGAAATATCAGGATCATCAAAATCTATATATGATGCTATATGTAAAAATATTCCGGAATGTAATGGTAGAAATCAAGCATCTTGCGGAGAAGATCAAGGTTTTTCAAGTTTTGATTCACAATATGGAATTGGTTATTCGATTAGTTCATCTGTTCGTAATACAAGTCACGATTTATTATTAATATATCAAGTCAAAAAGATCTTGAAACATCCTTTTTTGCAGACAAAAGAAAAAAATCCTTTGTTGCAAAGTATCTTTGAAAAATCTGAGTATGGAAATGAAGTAGCATATGAAGAGGAGGAACGCAGAACGAATAAAAGAAAAGATGAATTTGGTACAGTAGAAAAGCATGATATCAGCCCATTATTAGATGATGGATTGCCTGAAAAAATAAATAATGTAATAGATGCTCATAATGCATTGAAAACACAAGTAATAAAGTATAAAACGAAAAACGATCTAGATCACGTCGGCTTTACTTCATTGGGTAGTTTAACTATATACCAGTCTGGGCGTTCTATGGAATTTAAACCAAATTGAACACATAAATGTTCGTTATTTTTGAATTTAACTTTGATAGAAAGTTAAATTATAATATCTGTTTGCAATTTTATATTAATTAATTAATTTAATTTACTTAATAAATAATATGCCACTATTAAATGGAGAAGTTTTTAATGACGATTTTAATATTTTTGTAGGTAATAAAAATGATCTTTTTTTTCATGGATCATCTGCTTTAGCATCAAATGTTATATCATTTCCAGTTGGAAGACAATTTTCTGATACTTTATACAATGCACGTGTAAACAATCAAATTGATGATCCCGAAGATAAAAACTCGATTCTAACTAGATTAGGTAATCCAGATATAGGTTTTTTTTCAAATATAGAATCAGCAATGTTGTATTCAGGAGGAAAACCGACAATAACAAACAGTGAGAGAAAATGTAAAGGAAAGTGCATTAATGCATTTGAATTAAATCAAAGGGTTTATATTATGGTAATGAATGATGTGTATAACGTCTATAAAATTATTGAATATATTATATATAATCCTGAATTTTTACGAAGTCAGAAAGTTCGTAATATTTTAGATAATGTGGAAGGTGATAATGACAAAGAAAGATTAAATTATCTTTTTACAAATTTTTATTGTATAGAAGAAGATGTATTTGATTATGATTATTATTATGATAAAGATGAACATGATGAAGAGTATGAGTATTTGGTTATCAATAGAGACTTTCTTAGCCAAATAATATTCCCAGATAATGATTATTATTATTATCGCGGAAATCGGCTTTTTGGAAGATACTCTGTAACAATTTGGGATTTACCTTTATACAGAATATTTTCTGCATTTTTTGCAGCTAATCCTGATTATAATATTCAAGGTTGTGGAAACAATAGTATTGACATGGGCATTATAGGTTCTAATCGTTATAATGGTAGTCACGACCATATTGACACTGAAATAACTATGGAGACCTTTCATCCAGAAGTTGTTTTTTTTGAACAATTAAAAGTTCTTAATCGATTATATACACACCCTATTGATTGGCAACATAATATATCAAAAGATAATACTAGATATATTAAGCCATATTTGAATCAACTTGAGAAGTTTAAAATTATTAATTTTAATGATTACTCTGGGGATATATATGATACGACATTATGGACACTTCTTATTTATGAAAGTTTATCAATTTCTACGAATAGTAGATGTTCAATGATATCAGCTCCTGTAGCTTTACTTTCACACTATTTAGAACCATACTCAATGTGTATGGATAGTGCAATTATAAATCGTACTCAAGAAAATTATCTTTTAGATATGCGAAATGTGATTTGGGAAAATGCTTTCAATGTAATTTCAACTAATTTACTTAACGAGCTACAAAACCATGTACAACTTCATGATAGTGATAATCTTATTTATATGAAGATAGTAACATATGTATATTTATCTTATAAAGATGCAATAATAGATCATATAATTCATAATCAAAATTTTGATGTACCAAATAGTAATGATATATTTTCTAAAACATTTAATTTAATGTGTATGTATAATCTAAATAATGTAAAGAATGTACTTTTAGAGTATTCTAGAAAAGTAATAATTGATGTATTTTATTTAGCTTTAGCTGCTTATATAGCAAAATCATCAACTTTCGATTTTTTTGAATTTAGAAATGAAAATGTAATGAACAACGATGATGAAATTGTGGATGTTAGACGTCTACAATCGATGAATATAAGTTCAAGAATTTTTCCATTTTTAAGTAATATATCATCGGTTCACAGAGGATATCTTTACAATCAAACTCATATTGATACATTGCTTGATAATCTTCTTCAGTATTATATAGATTTTGAAATAGATCAGGGTAAAGCAGAAGAAGTAATAGATCAATTCTATCATACGTCAACAGAAACAAATAAATTTCTTGATAAGCTTGATAAACTTGATAATGACAAACTTATACCACATGGTGTTCCACATATTATTTATCTAAGTGGAAGATTTTATGCATCATATGTGACCAAAATAGTACATAATATAATTACTCTTTGTCCAGATAACATAACTATAGATACAAGAGGTAATAAACGTGAAAACATCATTTACATTTTAAAACTACTAAAGCCCTTTTTTAATATTGTATTTGAAGAATTTTCAGTTAAAAGATATCCTCAAGGAGATACAGATACTTCTATGCCACCAAGGATGAATCATAATGGTTTAAATCACCTGAGATCTGTATATTTTACAGCCTATGTTCTTGAGACTTCAAATTTTATGGAGAATTATAAAATTGATAATAATGAATTGTTTTTAATTTTATTATCTTCTTATTTTGTTAGCATTGCAAGGTTTGATGAGGCTAAGGCACTTCAGCCAAATATAAATTTTACACCTGATGAATATTATGATTTGAATGATATTGTACCAAACCCTAAGTCTCATTATTTTTATCAGCACAACTTTGACTGTACACATTTAAGATATATGTCTACTCTAATTCTTGCTGATGTTTTTGAAATAATAAAACGAAAAATTCCTGGATTACAAACGGTAGACAATGTGGAAAAATTTAATATAGATAATGCTCTACACCTGGCAGCTTTAAGCTGTTATGATATTTACTTATCAGGAGTAGGCGCAGGAGATTTCAATAAACAAAGAATAATTGATTTTACTAGCATTCAAACAGTTGGTCATTATTTTGATCATAGCAGACCAACAACAGGTTACGCCCAATTAGATACATCTAGTTCACCAAATCATCATTACGACGAACCACGTGGCCCTGATTGGCTTTATAATTTTATTACTAGGTTTTATCCAGCTCCTAATTGGACAATTCGTAAATCATTCTACTATTCTAGAATATATCAAAGTTTACAAGAATCTGGTTTTAGAAATCGTATTCTTCGTGATCCATTTCCTATGGATCAAGAAGATGGTTTCAGGGCTGATACGAGCGAGACACGAAATAACATATTTTACCCATATGTAACATATAACTTTGACGCAATGTCTATAGATTTTCATCTAGCATGGAAAAATATTTTTGCATCATTTTTTGATAAAAATTATAATGTACCAGAAGGAGCTTGGGTTACTCAAAATGGTGTAGATAACAACGATCGCAATGCACCATAAGAACACACATTGGTTTTTGAATATGATTATTGAATAATCATATTTATAATATCAGATACTAAGTGAGTCTATAGATTGATTCGTTATTTGGATTAGAATTTCTTTGAAAATTTACATTGGGGTACTCTTTTTTGAATTCCTCAACATACTTTTTTGCCTTTTTTATGTCTTCTGGTGAAAAATAATTTACCTTATCTTTTGAAAACTGTGACTGCGATTTTTTCTTTTTTAGTTCTGGTGAAGTTTTTTTGCTAAACTGCAACTTTTCAGAATAAATTTCATTTAGTTGTGGTGGTGAAGACCAAATTGCATTTCTTCTTTGACTCGAAAACTGTGAATAAAGATTCATTGTTATATTTTATATAATATAAATATTTTAATTCAATTTTTATATAAATATTTATAATTAATTTACAAGATTCTTTCAAGAAATATGATTACAAATCGTATTATAAGGTAGAAATCCTTCTATGGCTTGAGCCAGTATATGGATCAGTATTTTTTTCGAAATTTATATTAGGATATCGTTTTCTTATTTCGTCAATATATTCTTTCGACTTCTTTAATTCTTGTGGTGAAATCCAATTCGACTTGTATAAATTTTTATCCAACTTTTTTTCTAGAGGTACGTTTTTGTTATTTATTTCGTCTCGCCACTGCTTTAGTTCTTCGAATGAAATCCAAGTAGACTTTTTATTCAACTTTTTTTCAAGAATGTTATTATTTTTATAACGAACTAGGTTTTTGTTCATTATTAGCTTTAAATATTTTTTAGTTACTAAATTTTTCAAATTGTAATAATTTTTATAGTTTAAACCAATTGTTAAATAATTATTTTATAAAGTGTAAGTATTATCTCAATAGTCTATTTCTTTTTCAAAAGTTTAGAAGCTCCTTTACGGAGCTGGATTCATATAATTTTGTATGAATCTATTAGCGGGGCTTGATTCATATAAATTTGTATGAATTTAGTAACGGTTTTTGCTTTTATCACGTCAAAAGTAATAATTTATTTTAAATTTAAAATAAATTATTACTAATAAAATGACTAGCATTGATGATATTATATCTTCTCTAATACTTTCTTATAATACTTCAGATCTTAAAAAACTTCCAGAAGATCTTCGAGAATCTTTGTATGAAGAAGTAAAAAAATGTCTAGAAAAATCAGAAATAGCAGACAATCCTGAGAGATGTAATGAGCGTAAAACATTAATGAGACTCATTAATAATCATCGGTTAGATAATAAACCTGTTGCAGATCTTATTAAAGGTCCGTTAAGTATTACTTTACACTGGAATTCTGATATGAAAATGATGATATATATTTTTGGTGAATTTCACTCATCTGAGACTGATTGTGAAGTTTTTCCACAAGAAAAATATATAAATGGAGAAAAAGTTCCTGTGAAATCAATGTTTATAGAGGATTATATGAAAGAATTATTAATAAACACAGATTCTTATATAGATTTTTTTCTTGAAGAAAAAGCTCATTTTGGTTATGATCCAAAATTGATAAATTATATAACTCTAGACCGAATACAAATTTTACGTAATATTTTTAGAGAGTGTATATCTGATATAAAATCTAGAAATACAAATCCAAACTGTATTCTTTCACGTTCTCATTACTTTGACATTAGACAAGGAAAGGTTAAAGGAAAATTTGATGTAGTATCACAATTAATTACTGAGTTATATATTTTAAATAATATATATACTAAAAATCAAGATATAGAAGAGTTTATAATTCGTTTTGATAATATTAGAAAAAAGTTTTCTTATTTTATAAAAAAAATTATAACAAATTCATCAAATACAGCGTTTGTTACATTTTGGAAAGATACGCTTTTTGATTATCCATTTCTTAAAGAAAAAATGAAAAGATCATCGCAATACTCTTACATTGAGCTTTTTATTAAGGATGAAATCAAATTAGAATCACTAAAATATAAGGAAACAATGCAAGATACAATACAAAAACTTTTTGATGTTTTGAAAAAAGTAGGAACTGATAAACAGGAACTAGATACCAATAAATGTGAAAAAGAACGTGAAAGAATTATAAGATACGTACGCAGATTTCAGGAAGCTTTAATTATGGTGAATAGTACTATCGCGGATGGGTATCTTCTTTCACGTGTATTCAAAGAATTTGATATAAATACAGATAAACAAGAGAAAAAACGTGGATTTGATGAGCCTCAAAGACCTCACAACATTATAATATACGGAGGTGATGTACATGCTAATAGATGCCGAAAATTTCTAGAAACTCATATGAACTTTAAACGTCTAGAACAAAATATATATGATGATTCTATGCCTGTTTCAAACTGTGTTGATATGAAGAATATCATTCAGCCATTATTTTCTTATATTCCAGATGATGATTGTGTATATTATAAAGAACCATATATACCAATTAATATAAAAAGATTATAACTAAAGATGAAATGTTTTTAAAATGTATCTCTGTATGACAAAAATTACTAACATTAAAAATAATAATGCAAAATACTATAAACATCAAGCCACACAAAATTCATTTTAGCATCTTCTTTTATAATTTAAACTGTCTTTATTAACATGAAATAAATAACTCGTCTTTTAATTTTTTCATCTTCGTTCTTCATTTAAAAATATTAATTTTTATAATGATTATAAATAAATTTATGTCACAAGGAATTGTTGATAACCGTGATTTTTGTTTATATAAAATTTAATTACAAATGTAATAATAATTACAAATATAATACTAAAAAATATAATAAGAAGTATTTTCCACAAAGCAAAACGTCGACCTGCTAACCTATCACTTTCTGCCTTTGAATCAGCTAATGTTATTCCATATGTATCATAATAAAATTTTTCTGGTGATATATAATAAGGATCAAATTTTTTTTTAGGATATGCATTAGCAATCTTCTCAACATAATATCCAGATAAATGCCACGTTTTTTTAATTCCTACCATATCTAATGTTAACTCTTGCGGATAAGAATAAATCATTAAAATTTAACTTAGTTTAATTATCTAATATTGAGTTTGAATTTTCATCTAGCATGGAAAAATATATTTTGCTTTATTTGAAGGAACTTGGATTACTAGTAGTAAAGATATAAACTATCGTAATGCACTCTAAGAAACATTTACTTTTTATTTACTAAAAATAATTTAATTAATTAGTATATTATAAATTAAATGGCAGCACTTCCTCCTCAACCATTTTTAAATGGAGAAATTTTTAATGGCGAGTTTCATATTTTTCGAGCAAATGAAAATGATATTGTTTATCATGGATCAACTGGACTATCACAAAATCTTGTACTTTTTCCTATTGGGCTTAATTTTTCTGCTAATTTAAATGCGATTACAGATGCGCAGTTAGATGCTGAAATAACAGCAGCTGCCGCTGCACCCGAAGATATAAATTCGATTATAAGTAGATTAGGTAATGAAAACCCTGCCTTTTTTTCAGATCTAAATACAGCTTTGTTGTATTCAGGAGGACAAGATGTGAATACAGATCCTAGGAGAAAATGTAATAAGAAGTGTGTTCATGTATTTGGATTAAATCAGAATCTTAATGTTATGGTAATGAATAACGTTTATAACATATACAAGATTATTCTATATATTCAAAATAATCCTGCATTTAGACTACTTCCAGAATTTCGTGCTATTGTGGACACTCAATTTTTTATAGCACCACAACCAATAGGATTAGGATTCGTTAATGATGCACAAAAATTAAATTATATGTTTGTAAATTTTTATGCTCTAGAAGAAGATGTATTTATTATTAATTCAGCTAACCAGATGGTTATAAATCCTCAATTTATTGCACAAATATTTCAATACACAGTCAGTTTATATCATTATAGAGGTGAACCGCTTTTTGGAAGATTCTCATATAGAGATTGGGATTTACCTTTATCAAAGATATTTTGTTTATATTTTTCACAGAACCCTAATTATGTTATTAAAGCTTTTGGAAACAATAATGTTTATATGGGACGCATAGGTAGTTTTCGAAGATATCAATATGAACTGGGTCCTGCTGCTGCACCTACTTTTAACCCTGCAATACACCGATATTATTTTCATCCAGAAGTTGTTTTTTGCAAATCATTACTAGTACTTCATAAAGTATACATGGACCCTGATTGGCAAAACAACACAATTCCAGATAATACTAGATATATTAATCCATATTTGAATGAACTTGAAAAATATGAGATTATTAATTTTAAAGATTATGCTGGAGGTATATATGAGACAACAATATGGACACTTCTTATTTATGAAAGTTTATCATCTCATAATCCAGATATATGTAATATGAAATCAGCTCCAGTAGCATTACTTTCACACTATTTAGAACCATATTCAATCTGTATGGAACCATATCCTAGAGCTATTGTAAATCGTATCCAAGGAAACTATCTTCTAGATATGAGACAAGTGACTTGGGAAAATGCTTTCAATGTAATTTCAACAAATTTATTTAACGAGTTACAAAATCATGTACAAATTCATAATATTAATAATCTAATTTATATGAAAATAGTAACATATGCATATTTATCATATAAAGATATAATAATGAATCACATATCTCAACATTTTAATTTTAATATTCCACGAGTTGATGTAACTAATATATTTTCTAAAATACTTAATTTAATATGTTTATATGATCAAGATAATCAACCGATTGTAAAATTGCAAAATTATGCAAAATCAGTCATGTATGATATATTTTATTTAGTTTTATCTTCTTATATAGCAAAATCATCAAGTTATAATTTTTTCGAATATACAAGTGAAAATGTAATCAGCAATAATGATGAAGTTATAGATGTTAGACGTAAAATATCTATGAATATAAGTTCCAGAATTTTTCCATTTTTAAGTAATATATCGTCCGTTCATGGAGGATATCCTTTTAATTTGGCTAATATTCGTAGATTAATTGATGATATTCCTACTATTATATTTGATATTTATCTTACAGAACCTATAATTTCTAACACAATAACTGAATTCCGTATGAGGTTAATAGATAATAACCTATTTTTACAAAAACTTCAGGAACTTGAGAATACTAAAAATATTCCAGATATTGTTTTTATTAATGGATTTGCATACGTAGGATATGTGGAAAAAGTAATAAATAATATAATAAGTCTTTGTCCAGAGGAAATAGCTATAGATGCTAGTAATATCAGAGGTAATAAACGTGCAAATATCATTTATATTTTAAAATTACTAAAGCCTTTTTTTAATATTCTTTTTGAAGAATTTTCAGTTAAAAGATATCCTCAAGGAGATACAGATACTTCTAGGCCACCAAGGATGAATCATAATGGTTTAAATCACCTGAGATCTGTATATTTTACAGCCTATGTTCTTGAGACTTCAAATTTTATGGAGAATTATAATATTGATAACAATGAATTGTTTTTAATATTATTATCTTCTTATTTTCTTAGTATTGCAAGGTTTGATGAAGAGGATCCGAATACGTATGGCCCAAGTATACCTTTTACACCTGTTGAATTTTATCAATTTCATGGAATGATACCAAACAATGCGTCTCTTTATTTTTATGGACACAACTTTAACTGTTCACATTTAAGATACCTTTCTAATCTATTTATTGCTGATGTTTTTGGAACCATAAAAGAAAAAATTCCTCAATTAAGAGATGTAGCTAATCCTTTAAAATTTAATATAGATAATGCTCTCTACCTGAACGCTTTAAGTATTGATTATATTTACTCACCAGGAGTAGGTGTAGGTGATTTAAATAGAGACAGAATAATTGATTTTACTAGCATTCTATCATTAGGACATTATTTTGACCATGCCAGACCGACAACAGGTTATTCTCAATTAGATAATGATGCACCAGGAAATCCTAATACTCGAGTACCAGCATCAGTACCACGCGGTCCTATATGGCTTTATAATTTTATTACTAGGTTTTATCCAGCTCCTAATTGGACAACTCGTAAATCATTCTACTATTCTAGAATATATCAAAGTTTACAAGAATCTGGTTTTAGAAGCCGTATTCTTCGTGATCCATTTCCTATGGATCACGAATTCGGTTTAAGAGCTGACACTAGATACACTAGAAACAATATATTTCATCCAGATGTAACATATAACTTTGACGCAATGTCTATAGATTTTCATTTAGCATGGAAAAATATATTTGCTTCATTTTTTGATCAAAATTATAATGTACAACAAGGAGTTTGGGTTACTCAAAATGGCATAGATAGAAACCTTCGTGATCGACCGTAAGAATAAATTGTGTACAAATATTCTTTATAATTGCTAGAAATTTACCTATTTGGTATTTTTCTAACCTCGATTTACTTCTTACCATGGAGCTACACATGGTTTAGAAGTTCGTTTACGGAGCTCGATTTATATAAATTTGTATGTTTCTAGTAGCGGTACATGTGATGTATGACAAGGCCATATGAGAACATTTTTTTTCTTGGAGACATACTACAAATTATGCCTTTTCATCAGAGTAGGTATGAGAAATCTATCTATTGTTTCTTAAGGCACATATTAAACACACTTTCCCGATCATATACTGTAGCACTATACATAACTCTTTTTAGTTTCTTGTCGAAATTATTTCGAAGAAAGCATCTTGAACTTTAAAATCTATAAAAGACAGTTTCTTTAAAAATAAATTTTACACTTAAATATGATTATTCAATAATCATATTTGTTAAAGATTACATATCATAAGAAAATGTAGAACTTCGTCTATATTTTGATCCGTTAGACGAAATAACATTTTTTTCAAAATTTATATCGGGGTTGAGTTTCTTAATTCTATCAACATAATCTTGTGCTTTCTTTACTTCTTCTGGTGAAAAGTAATTCGACTTGATTTTTTCATTCAAGTATTTTTCATAAATATTAGAATTATTATCTTTATAAATACCTACGTTTTTGTTCATTCTTATCTTTCTATAATATAAATATTTAAAAATTCAATTTTTTTTACATAAATTTAAATGTTAGCAAAGAAAACCTAAAAATACTGAGTTTCAATTTTTATATTAATTTACTTAATAATAAGAGCAACAGTTGTTAGCCTTTTATCGCAACTCATGTGTATTGCGAGCTTTGAATAAATACTTTGCATACACTTGTACCTAATGTAAATTGCTATTTCTAGTATAATGTATATATTGGAAACCTAATAATCCTGAGATTTGGGACTGGGGGCAGGCATATTTACAAAAGTATTTGCAGAAAATCTTAAAGATACAAATTGTAAAATAATAACTATAGATCCAGATGCTTCTGCTAATTTTATAGTTACAACTATGTGTAAAGATTATAATAATGTAATTATTAAACAAGAATATTCTACAGATTTTATTAAATCTTTTTCAGGGAAGATTGATATGTTATATATGGACCATATGGAAACATCTGAAAACGCGGCGCTACAACATCTTGAAGATCTTAAAATATTAATTAATAATAATCTAATGAGTGAAAATGCTATTATATTGATAGATGATGTTGGAAATGATAGTCCATATGGTAAAGGTAAATATAGTATTCCATTTTTATTAAATAATGGTTATAAAATTTTAATTCATGAATATCAAGTACTCATGATAAAGATTTCATAGAGTATATGTTTATAAGAATCTATTAGCAAATATTTTAACACTTGAGAATTTGCAGATAGTTTTCAAAATATGATTATTGAATAATCATATTTATTGTAAAAATTATTTACAAAGTAACTCGTATCTATACCATTTTGAGTAATCCAAGTTCCTTCTGTTGCATCACCATAATTTTTATGAAAAATGATGCAAAATAGATTGACATTCAATTAAACTAATATTTTTCCGTTAACAATAGCAGAGTTTATTATAAGACCGCTACTAGATAATCAGGTTAAATAAAATATTTTAGTATTCAATCATAATCTACATATATTATATTTAAATTTACCCTGAGAATAGTTGCGTGCAAATGTCAATCAACTCATCAGCTTTATAGTTTCCTTGATCGTTGATTTTTTCAACAAAATATTTTGGAATTGATTTTAGACCTAAACGAGCACCAACTATACCACCAACTATAGCAGCAGTCGTATCAGTATCACCACCAACTCTAATTGCCATACAAATAGAGGAAAGATAAAAATCTGGAACACACAAGAAACAATATATTGCAAAAAGACAAGCTTGTGCAGCTGAAGATGATATTACTTTTCCTTCATGCCATAGTGTATCTCCAAAGGTTGTGGCTGCTTCTGACGTTATCATCTCCACTATTTTTCTGTCTGCAAAAATACAAGCATCTTCATAAGACTTTTTTGATTCTGTAATCATTTTGTTTCTCAGTTCTACAAGGTTTGGAAGAGTCAAAATATAGTTTTCCATTCTTGGATCGATTGTTTTAATTGAGGAAGCTAGCTGCTTACAAAAAATACGAGGATGATTTAATATATTATATCTTGCATATGGTTTTATTATATTTTCAAGAGACAATCTAGTAGTTTCTGCAATCAACACTGCGCTTGCTCTTGCCTTTGGACAATTATGAGTTCCAACAGCTTGTAAATTTGCAACTTCAACACAAATATCCTTTCTGCTCATATAAAGAGCACCTAAAGGAGCAACTCTCATACAAGCACCATTACCACCTCCTTGTCCTGCTTCATTCCAAGGAACTCCATTTGCCATATTTTGCATCGGTTGTATACCACCATGACCAACAATTCCTGATTTGACAGTACTCTTTTTATCCCATTCAATTAATCCCGAAAGACCATAAAGAGAAACTAATTTTTGTTTAAAACATTCAACATTTAACTTTTCTTTATCAACAGATAGAAGTAATTCTCTTGCACATTGAGTGTCATCTGTGTATTGTCCATACAAAAAAGCAATTAAATCCTCATTTCCTTCTATCTTACAATATCTAGGTCTACTGCTATGACCAAAACTTTTATCAATACCATATAAATGTAAGGTTTTGCTTGTAACTATTTTAATATATTCACAGCAAAATTCGCTGTGTTGACCTTCAACAAAAAATCCAATAGAATCACCAACTGCTTTTCCAATAAGCGAACCTGCTAGATTTTCAACTGTACTTACATATTTACTCTTAAACAAAGGATATTCCTTCTCATATTCATCAATCTTTTTTGCATTTGTAGAAAAAACATCAGACAAAAAGGCAGAAAATTCAGCAACTTTTTCATCTTCTTCGCTAGATACTTCATAAGAAATTGGATTCTTTTCATAGCTTTCTTCTATAGCATTTCTTAAGGACACAAGATCGTGTGATGAAAGATTAACATCACTCAATATAATCCTAAAAATATCTCTTGTGTAATTTTTAATATAATTAGAGTATGGTTTGTGCAAAAATTGGATGAGGGTAATTATATTATTTGAAACGTTTTCACTAAACCATTTTGTTTTGTATTTTGTCGTAAATAAAATAACTTTTGACATAACAAGACCCATAAGATTGCTACCTGGTGAGTCATTATTCAAGTTTATTTGCATGTCACATTCATATCGAAACAAAAGATCTCTGTTTGCAAATAAACTCATTTCATCAAAAATTTGATTCAATATTTCTTGAGGAAATTTTTGCTTATATGCTTTATTATATCTGTAAATAATTTGATCACACATGTTTTGAAATATTCTTTGAAAAGTTTAGAAAAAAATCAATTATAAAAAGAAATATATTATTTATGAGTATTTTTTAGTAAAAATATATTTGTGTACAAAATAAGATTGGACGTGAACCATATGGAGTAAGACCATTGTATATGAATCAATATAATGGTTCATATTGTTTTGCATCTGATTTAGACCAAATGAAATGTTTACCTCTACAAAATATTACTCATTTTAAACCTGGTCATCTTATACGTATTGATTTAAGTAATTTTGATAATATCAGTGAAATTAAATATTATATTAATTTAATTAAATCACCTGATATCTCTATATTTTAGGCTTTCTTTTAGCAAGATAATTCAACTATAGACATTCTCAAGATTAATCTGTTTGTAAACTATAAATTTTAATTATCTGGTTCACAAGGTAGAACACATAAAGACCTTACATTATATTCTCCGTTTATATACGTATCTCCATAATTAATTCTAATTCTATCATAATTACGTTCTTCACTTTTATGTTCATGAACGATAATTATACTTCTACAAGGGTTATATATTTTATAAGAAAATTTATCTAATTCATATAAAACCACATTTTCACTTCCCCATACATTTTGTGGATGATTTATACGTTCAATAATATTTGAATTAATTGGTGATTTAAACATAAATATATCATGACTACCAGAATAATTATCAATTAAAGGGCAAGTATTATCATGTTCATGACGTGTTATTGAATATACAATATTGACGTTTTCTTGCAAAGTAATAATTAAAGAATCTTTTTTTATTTCTTTTAACCAAATATCAGAATTTGATATCATACATATTTCATTTGATAATGTATTTCCGTATTGAAATAAATCAGAATATAAAGGTTGATTTCCTATTTTAATTATTACAATTTTACTTCTATCATTTAGAAGTTTATTTAAATATTCAAAACATTCTTCATTATCTAAAAATAAATGTATTTTTGAAATATAAATACAATTATTATTATTTATTAAACTATCATCTAATTCTTTTTGCCTTTCAAAATTTTTTGACAAGTAAAAAGAAGTAATTAAATTTATCATTTTATATAGTATAATTTACTATTTAAATTCGTAATTCTTTGGATCTATCTTGTGTGAATAATGCCAAGTTATGAAACGACACCAATATGGTGTCGTTGTCGTAAAGTTAATTTTAAGTATTAATATGTTTATTCGTACACAAAACGTTCGGAGTATGTTATTCATACGAATCTATTAGCAAATTGTAAAAATTATTTACAAAGAACCTTTTATCTTTTAAATAACCTGATAATTATAAAGATTTTTTCTGATAAAAATCATTTTTGCGCGAAATGAAAAGTTTTGCCGGAGGATGATGGAAAAACTTTCTCTTTTGTTTTCTAAATAATTTGAAAAATCGTAGAAAATTTTCTTAATTTCGTTTGGATTATCTTTCTCATCCTGTGACTTTTTAATAATGTAGAAGACAAGCTCTATTTTTTTGAACTTGATAAAAAATCTTTTTTGTATACTGTCTACACGAGCTTGAGATAAATGAAAAGGTTAAATTTTAAAATTAAAGAATCATAGGTGTTGTTTCTGTCAACCAAATATTTTCGAAAAATTTGTGATACACTTTATTCTTCCAGTTTGGAACTATGAAATTAGTGAAAACAATACAAATTGTATTGTTTTAATATTTGTTATTATTAACACGTTTTTTGTTTTTTTACAGAGAGCATGTTATATCTAGGTATCTCTTCATCATTTTCTGAAATTGTTTCTTGTTTAACAGTGTCAAAGTACAACTTGTCGGATGCAGTTTCTTTTAAAATGTTTCTATTCATTTGATAATTTACTTTTACAGATTTTAAAAAAGTTCAATTTTAGTTTAGATTCATTTAAAAGTTAATATAATATTGTATAAATGTGTGGTATTTTTGCTCTCTTAGGAAGTAAAGAAAACCCTGATGAGCACTTTAAAAAAGGCTCTAAAAGAGGTCCTGAGTTTTCAAAATTAGTAAATTATAATGGTATTTATTTAGGATTTCATAGATTGGCAATCAATGGACTAAATGAAGAATCAAACCAACCTCTGTATTATGGAAATAGTATTCTTATTTGTAATGGAGAGATATTTAACTATAAGGAATTAATTTCTAAATATAATTTAAATGTTTTTACTGGAAGTGATTGCGAAGTTATACCAGCATTATATGAACTTTTAGGTCATTCTTTTATTAATGAATTAGATGGGGAATTTAGTTTTATTTTGATCGATAAATTAAATAATTATATGCTTATTGGACGTGATCCATATGGAGTAAGGCCGTTGTATATGAATAAATATAATGGTTCATATTGTTTTGCATCTGATTTAGAACCAATGAAATGCTTACCTCTACAAAATATTACTCATTTTAAACCAGGTCATTTTATGGGTATTGATTTAAGTAATTTTGATAGTATCATTGAAATTAAGTATTATATTGTAAACGAAAAATATATCGAAAATTATGAAGAAGAATATTATAGATTGCTTTGCGAAGCAGTAAAAAAGCGTGTAATTACTTGTGAACGAAAAATAGCTTGCCTTTTATCTGGTGGATTAGATAGTAGTTTAGTAGCGGCGCTCGCTTCTCGTTATTGTAAAGAAATAGATATTGAATTAGAAACATATAGCATTGGATTACATGATTCAGAAGATTTAAAGTTTGCTATTAAAGTTGCCTCTCATATTGGAAGTAAACATACACAAATTGTTGTCACAGAAGATGATTTTTATAACTCTATACCTGATGTAATTAAAGATATTGAGTCGTATGATACAACATCTGTAAGAGCAAGTGTAGGTAATTGGAATGTATGTAAATATATTAAAGAACATAGTGAAGCAAAAGTTATTTTAAACGGAGATGGAGCAGATGAACTTATGGGAGGATATATGTATTTCCATGCATGTCCAAACTCAAAAGAATTTGATACAGAATGCAAGCGTTTGTTACAGGATATTCATTGTTTTGATGTTTTACGAAGTGATAAATCTACATCTAGTCATGGGCTAGAACCAAGAACTGCTTTTCTAGACTTAAAATTAATAGAACATTACTTAAATATCCCCTCAGATATTCGTAACCATAATTTACAAAAGAAACAAGAAAAATATTTCATTCGTCAAGTAATAAATAAGTATGATTCAGAATTATTACCAAAAGAGGTTTTATTTAGAAAAAAAGAAGCATTTAGTGATGGTGTAAGTGGTTTGCACAAATCTTGGTTTCAAATTATTCAAGATAGAGTTAAGGATGAAGTTATACAAGATATACATTATGAACATAATACTCCTATCACAATAGAACAAAAATATTATAGACAAATATATGAATCTTATTATTTAGGATGTAGTCATTTAACGCCTTATTTTTGGATGCCTAAATATGTAAATGCAACAGATGCAAGTGCGCGTACATTATCTATGTATAATTTGGAAAATTTTGAATGATATTTTAATTAAAAGAGATTTTTGCTTTTGTTTCAACAAAAATTGTTTACACCCGCTACTAGATTCATACAAAATTATATGAATCCAGCCCCGTAAAGGAGCTTCTAAACCATATGTAGCTCCATGGTAAGAAGTAAATCGAGGCTAAAAA
>Ga0208226_1000152_pt1 | contig 21898 bp, 36 predicted proteins | sample LakMenE18May11ns_FD_150713 | JGI IMG/M metagenome (GOLD analysis project Ga0208226, IMG submission 150713) | Freshwater microbial communities from Lake Mendota, WI - 18MAY2011 deep hole epilimnion ns (SPAdes) | ecosystem: Environmental > Aquatic > Freshwater > Lake > Epilimnion/Euphotic zone ... | reverse complement strand
CAGGCACTAATTAAGTTTAGGACTTACTCAAGGATATTACAAGTAAATGAGAGCATATATATTTGACGGAAAACTAATTCCGGAAGCTTTTACTATGTTCTTCTACTACTTACTCTAGTAGATAGACTATAAGGATATAGTAGTATAGTTATAACCCTCTATGTACTTATGCCTTTAGCCATATATATTATATTATATGTAGTGTTTACAAGCATTCTGAGACTGAGCTAATGACTGTTGATCATGTTGGAGTTTAATACTCACAACCATTTATCCACACACTTTTACTAATTTTATTTACCACAATTGCACATATTATCTACACATAGTAAGGATGCTACCGGGGTGAGTATGCATAGACTGTGAATATGACCAATGACCGTAGACCAATGACCGTAGGCCTAAGCCTACTTTTACTTGTTTGCGGTTAAATACCCAAACAAGTAAAAAGATGTTTACTAAGCTGCGTTAGCAGGATAAAAAAAGAAACAGATACCGTATTGGTACCTGTCTCTTCATCATATTGTTATCCAATAACAATACTCTCCACGGCATAAGATGCGCTAACACCTATTCCATGTACCATAAATCCTTGCACTTCAGAGTCAGGTGACTCAAACCATGATACTTGTATCTTAGATGCATCACGCAAATCTTCAGCAGTTAGCTTTTTAGCTATCATTGCTGTAGATGCATCTGCATCTTTGAACAAGATATGTTGCTTACCATAGTTTCTATGGTTTGCATCATTGTTGGTTCTGATGTCATAAGTGGGCTTACCGTCTGCGGTAACACTTCCAATCTCAAGGCAAAAATCTAAAACACTTTTTGTTTCACTAAACATAATATAAAGTTTAAATGGTTAATAATCCATTTGAGTAAAAAGATGTTTAAATAAAATAAGCTGCGAAGCAGAATAAAAAAAAGGGGATTACTCCCCTTCTATTAAACCACCAAAGTCAATATCAACTTCAGCACCAAAGCTTTTGAGAATATCTATTGCTTCTATGAGTTGAGCTTTAGCTTTTGCAATTAATGCATCAGCTTTCTTATCTTCAATAAGTTGCTCTAACTCTTCAATAGACATATCACTTGCAGGTTTCTGTGTAGTAATATATACCTTCTCATTAGGGTTTAAATCATTAGTTTTATTATACCAAGTTGATGGTATATCAAGTGCTCTTAGAATAGCAATTCTTGTTCTAATTGTTTCCATAATATATAGTTTTAAAGTTTACTGTAAGTAAAAAGATGTTTAAAAGAAAAAAGGGGAGAACTATTATAAGTTCCACCCTATATAAAACGCAATTATATCAATGACAATAGCTATTGATAATTGCTTTGTACTGAAGTATTCATACTTCTTAAAGCCTTTAATCAAGTAATATGTATTCATAATTTAAGTTTTAAATTTAGTAATAAGATGTTAAAGAAAAAAAGAGAAGCTTCACAGCTTCCCTTGTCTCCACTCTTTCTTGAGAGTTTCTGCAATCATAAACATGGCAAAACCTGCCAAGCTTAGTATGAATGCATTAGCATACATAGCTTCAAATGCTACATAATATGTAACAGCTACAACACTTATGATACTACATACATATGCAGCAATCATATTAAAAATTCCAATTGTTTTCATAAGTTTTAATTTAAGATAAGTATTGAGATGTTTAATTAGAGTAAGATAACCCTGTTACAGGTTATCTTGATTTAATATACTAGAGATACTATCTTGGTGACATTTATATATTGTCCCATGTGTACTCTCAACAATAGCAGTGTCTCCTTGTAGTTCTAAGATATATTCTATCTTAGTACCTTTAGGTGTAACACTTTCTGTCTTTATAGGATATGCATATACATAGCCTATAAATAATCCTGTAGCAAATGCAACTACAACAGATGCAATTGCCCATTTAAGATTTTCTCTTTTCATAATATTAATTTTAATATTAGTAAGAAGATGTTATACAGGAAAAAAAGGAAATGCTACTTAGCATCTCCTAACATTGGTGTCAACATACATGCCCAGAATAGGCACATAAAGCCTATACATTCCAGTATGTGATCACCGAAGCTCATTAATAGTCCAGAGAAGCTACCCAACAAAGTGATAGCAAACAAGTACAATAGTATTGATTTCATAGTAATTAATTTTAAATTAAGTACAAAGTTGTTAGTAGAACACATGATTCTTTTTCCTGTAGAATAAATATATTTTTCTGCAGTATGCACAGCATGTACTCTCTCAGAAACAAGGGGGGTATACCCAGCTCGCGCGGTGGGTGGGGTGTAGTATATAGGGACCCATCACCATCTCAACTACACAACATTTTTTTTAGTAAAAAAATTTTTATTTAAAAAAATTCATTACCTTAGCTTTGCTTTTGATTTAGGTTATACATTTCTTTGACTATTTACAGGAAGCCCTGGTACAATGTACCGGGGTTTTTTGTTATATTTGCTTAACTATGTGTTACCTGGTCAACGGACTGGGTGGAAGATCCCGGAATAAGCACCCGGGATTCTTTTTTATATAGCAGTATGGAAACAGTCTGTTTGTTATTTATAAAAAAGTTTTTATATTTGCCATACCAACAAACCATGAGAGCAACTAATTCCTTTATGCCATATGACACGCCAGCAAAAACTGTTGTGGGAAAAGCTAACTAAAGAGGTTAGGAATTCTGGTATGGATAACCTCCATGCTAGAGAGCTCTATGATAAAATAAATGAACTAATGGAACAAAAAGAAAAAACAGTATTAAGCATCATTGAGAAAGGTGATGGCTTAGAAGTAAGAATGAGTGATGCAGTATATAACAATCTTGCTATTGTAGGATTGCTAGAAAAGATTAAGTTAAATATCTTAGATCACTCAGAGACTAAAGAGGAGCCTATAGATAGTATCCAGAAGTATGATGCATAATTTTAAAACCAAATAAAATGAGTGAAGAGAAACCAGTGTACCAAGTACCAGACAAGGCTCCAGAAATGATTGAGCATAAGATAATTCCTTTTGGACATCAGTTAGTAGGATTAGATCCTGATAATCTAGATGACTCTGAGGTAACTAAAGTAAAGTTATTAGCTGCACAAATGGCTGAGATTTTAAAATCAAACTATGAGGCAGAAAGAGGGCCCCTAAAAAGTTTGTTATTTGATCATGCTCTAGGAGAATTAATTAATGCTCAGATGGCAGTAGTAAAAGTAATCACATTAAAAAATAAATAATATGAGCATGTTTAAAAAGTTAAGAGGTAGAACTATATTAGTTAGTGTACCTGAAAGAAAAAAGTCTGGACTTGAATTGTCAGCAAAGGATGAAGAGGCAATCATGGCGGATGCAGCAAAGTTATGGAGTAGACTTACAGTTTTTGCCATAGGAGATAAAGTAGAAGAAGTAGAAGTAGGAGATCAGGTATATGTTAGAACAGGAGCTCTTAATATGGAGCATGTCGAACGTATAGACATAGATGGTTCTGTTAAGCTAGTTCTTAATGAAGGTGACGTAGTTATAATCTGGTAGTCATGAGTGAGGATAGCAGAATCAGAGCTACTCTCCTTGATGTTACTGGTAGAGTAAAGAATGTAGAATCAGACAATGGTCCCCGGCCAGAGTACTATGGTGGTAAGGATAATCCTTATGAAGTATTCAGAGTACTAGAGGAATGGGAATTAGATAAAGACTTCTACTTAGGCAATGTAATTAAGTATGTAGCCAGAGCTGGTAAAAAAGATTCTGCTAAAACAAAGGAGGATTTACAAAAAGCTTTAGTATATTTACAACGTAGAATAGACTCATTATGACAATAGGAATAATATTTATCATAGGTATATTAGTTATTGGGTTCCTCTTTTTGGTACACAATGCTATGACTAAACCTATATATAATAAGATGCATAATATGTGGCATGATGACCCAGAGGGTAGGAAGATTGCCAATATAACATTAGTGGTTATGTTGTTCATAGCCTTTTATTTAGGTACCTTATTTTAACTTATGCTTCTCTCAAACGGAAAGATCCTCAGTTTTTTTTAACTGGGGATTTTTTTATATCAAATATTTTTTGTATATTATAGTATATATTTATTAAAACAAACAACCATGGATATTCTTAATTTCATATCTTGGATCAAAGGGGGTAGAGTAGTTACTTCTGTTGATCCTGCAAGAACATTAATACCTGTAGGACTTAAGGATGGTAGAAGAGATGACGCATATTTGGCTGGTGCTATAACTGTTGAAGATTTTGCAGCACAACTGGGTGGTTCTAATGAAGTGTTAGGTGTAAGTATCTGGGCTAATGGATTTATATCAGTAGGTTGTATTAATGAAGATATAACATTACCTACACCAGGAAATTTTACTTATCAATCACCATTAGCAATGTGTGTTGGTTCTACTTTAACTATTCCTGTAGGAACAACTTTAACAATTATATAAATTAAAAAATAAATAATATGCCAGTAGGATTATCAGTTTTAGACATAGACACAGATATAATAAATCCGTTAAACGGAACAAGTGTAACAGTAAATGGAGCTAATATAGGGGCAGGAAATCAAAGTTACTATATTGGAAATTTAGATAGGCCTGCTGGAGCAAATAGATCTATAATTATAGGAGGAAATGCAGCGACTAACGCAAGCGGAACTGAAAACATTGCAATAGGTCATCTTACTGGTGAAAATTTAACTACAGGACCTACAAATACGTTAGTAGGAAGTTCTGCTGGTAGATTTATGACTACCGCAATAGCAAATACTTTTATAGGACAGACAGCTGGAGAAAGTGTTTCAACTGGAACTGGAAATACATTTATAGGAGGTCAGGCTGGAAAGAACACAGACCCATATCAATGGCTAAACACTTTTATAGGCTTTGGAACTGCTGGAAATATAGTTGGAGGAGGTTCTTTTGCTGGGCAAAATACTACTTGTATTGGAGCTGCGGCTAGTCCTAGTTCTACTACAGTTTCTAATGAATTTACATTAGGTTCAAATATAAACGTATTAAGATGTGCGGCTACAACCATTACATCTACGTCTGATGCTAGAGACAAAAAAGAAATAGAAGAATTGCCAGTTGGTCTAGACTTTGTTAATGCATTAAAGCCTGTTAAATTTGTTTGGAATGATAGACATTCTGAAGAAAAAAGAAATATTAATGATATTGGTTTTATTGCTCAAGATTTAAAAGAGACTCAAGATGAAAGTGGTATAGCAGATAGTTTAAAATTAGTTTATGAGTCTAATCCAGAAAAACTTGAAGCTAGTTACGGAAGATTAATCCCTATTCTTGTTAAAGCTATTCAAGAGTTATCAGCAGAAGTTAAAGAATTAAAAATAAAATAAAATGAGCACAGTAAATGTAGATACTATTGTATCACAAACACCAGGTTCTCCCGTAACTATTAATGATAATTTAATAGTTACTGGAACAAATAACATTAGACCCTATAAAGTATATAGTGCTATATTAAATCAGTCAGGAACCAATGCTCCTACAGCAATAGTATTATTGGATGAAATTGGTATTACTGGATTTTCTTATACAGGTCCAGGAATCTATAATATCACTTCAAGTGGTGGGTTTACTACAAATCAAACAAGTATTGATGGTAATAATGTTGATTACAATAACGGTGATACAATTGCATATAGGACTGGTGGACCTGGCTTTTGTCAGATTTCAACTAGAACATTTGCTGGTGTCCAAGCTAATGATATTTTATTCAAAAATTTTATTGAAATAAGAGTATATAATTAATAAACAAATAAAAAACAATGGATATTTTAAATTTCATTTCCTGGATCAAAGGAAAAAGACAAGTCAATTCAGTTGACCCTACTAGAACATTATTACCTGTTGCCCTTAAAGACGGCAGAAGAGATGATGACTACTTAACTGGTGCTATATCAGTACAAGACTTTACTGCTCAAGTAGCAAGTGTTATACCTTCAGGTGCACAAGGACCTATAGGGCCTCAAGGGGTTCCAGGACCAGTAGGACCGGCAGGTTTAAACTGGCAAGGATCTTGGTCAGCACTTGGTACATATGTAGTTGATGATGCTGTTGGATATGGTGGAGCTTCATGGTTTTGCATTAATCCAGTAGGGCCGTCTGCTACTCCTCCAAATGCAGATTTAACTAACTGGGCTTTACTAGCATCACAAGGTGCTACTGGTTCCCAAGGACCTCAAGGTATTCAGGGTGTTCAAGGTCCATCTGGATCAGGATTACCAGGAACAGTGATAACTCAAACACAGTGGTGGACAGGTGCTTCATGGGCACCATCTACAGGATTAAGTCATAATGGAATGGGTAATGTTGGTATTAATTCAACACCATCAGGTAGTTATAAATTATATATAAATGCTACAACTGGGGCTGGAATAAGAATGGTTAATCTTACAGCTGGTGGTGGTATAGGAAATCAATTACAAACACCTTCTGCTACATTTCAATGGGGTATTAATCCACCATCAAATCCTATTCCTAATTCAGTTTATTTCACAACCAATGGCGCATATCCAATTAAATTTGCAACAGGTGGTGTTGATAAAATGCTTATTGCTGCAAATGGAGATGTATATATTGGTGCTACAACTGTTATTGGTCCTGAAAGACTTTCAGTAGCTGGAGGTAATATATTTATTACTGACGTAGGTAGAGGTATTGTAACATATTCTCCAGACGGAACAAAATGGAGAATTACTGTAGATAATACAGGTGCTGTAATAGCAACTTTATATCCATAACATATTATTAAAAAATTAAAAATAAATAAGCATGACTATATTAAACTGGCTATACTGGAAAAAACAGCAACTTATTAAGACAAAAGCAAATAATGCTAAGACAGATCTAATAGTACTTGGTGCTGAGGTACCATTTACTAAACGGGATGATGGTTATCAAGACTATGCAATGACTCTTGCTGATGCAACACAGTCAGGTTGTGCAGCTAATACTAAACATTATGAGTTAGATATTACAGCTACTAGTGTTGTAACAGTAAACACTACCCGTGGTATTATTGATATCCTAGGTATGGGATCATCTGCTCCTTTAACTCCTGCTGCAGCTTTTGCTAGTTCAGTATCTTTTATAATTGATAATCCAGATCTAGATCTTACTATACCTAACAGAGATAATGTATATGTACAGTATTCTGTATACTATAAAAACACTATAACTGATAATGCTATTCCATACTTAATATCTACTGGCATTGCAACTGGATTAGAGTTTAATCTTTATAATGCTAACCCTACATTAGCCGGTGCTAATAACTGGGATGGAGCATTGTATGTATACTATGAACTGTACACACTTAATTAATAAACACAATGGATATTCTTAACTTCATGTCTTGGTCGGTTAAGTACTAAGAGAAGCTAAAATTTATTAAACTTATAATTATGTCAATAGGAAATTTAAAAGACTCAGGAAACCAAGGTAATAACCTACCATGGCAATGGAAAGTACTTCAAGGTTTACAAGCAATACTAGATGAAACATCTCTACCATTAACTTGTGCAGAAGATAGTATAAAAATATGTGATGCAAATGGTGATATTCTAGGTGTTAACTCAGATGGATCAATAGATGTTAGTGTCATTAAGGCCGTTGGTACATATCTAGAGGATAGTAGACATGCTACTGGTGATAGAGGTTCATTTATACTTGCTGTTAGGAATGATCTTAATGCTGGTATGACTTCTGATAATAGTGATTATTCTCCTGTTGCTGTAAACGCTAATGGTGCTGTAGCTATTAATGATGGAGGTAACTCTATTACAGTAGATGGTGGAACTGGTATATCTAGAACACCAAATGCAATAAGACCAACAGGTACTTCTGGTACAATTACAGGAAATATTTATTCTATATCAGTAGCTAATGTGGGTGCTGCTAATGGAACTGTGTTATCTTCATTAACTACTATTAAACCAGGAGAGGTATTAAACTTCTCAGCAGATGCAATAAATAATTACTTTACTTCATTTGCTTATGATGCATCAACTACTGAGTTTATAATAATTTATGTAGCATAATATGCCTGTTATCTTAGGTGGAAATACAGGTATTTATTTAGCTTCACTAGCTCCTCCAGCTCCTTCTTTACTTTTGGACACTTATTCAGGTGCTGCGGTTGGTTATTCACTTAGAAAATTAAGTTCTACTTATTCAGGTAGTGCAATAAGAGTAAGACGGTCAAGTGATAATGCAGAGCAAAATATTGGATTTGTTGCTAATGTTTTAGATACTGCTTCCTTACTTACATTTTGTGGTGCTGGAAATGGATTTGTAACTACATGGTACGACCAAAGTGGAAATGCAAATAATGGTACTCAAACAACCGCAATTAATCAACCTCAAATTGTTTCAAGTGGTGCAATGATTAATGAAGTTTCAAAACCAACTTTACAATTTAACGGTACTACTCAAAGAATGACTAATTCAACTATAAATATTACTCAACCTATTACAAGATTTACTGTAGGTAAAGCAACTGGTTCTGGTGGGTTTGATACATTATGTGATAGTAATGATTCAGCAAATAGATATATTATTTATAGGTCATCAGATGGAGCTTTTTATTCAAGTTATTCTAATTTAGGAACTGAAATAAGCCAGTTGGGAAATGCAAATAGAAATTTATTGTATGATTTAGGAAATAATACTACATCTGTTATTGCAAGGAATGGAGCAGCTGGAACAACTGGAAATGTAGGCACTAATGGGTTAAATGGTTTAACTATTGGAGATTTAAGAATTTCGGGCATTGGTTATATATTGCAAGGTAATATACAAGAAATAGTAATTTACGGGTCAAATCAATCTACCAATAAAACGGGAATAGAAACAAATATCAATACATTCTATACAATATTCTAATGGAGGTAACTGGCTACAAATACACGAACGAACAGGATGCTATTAATGCAAGGGAGACGTGTGATACATATTACGGTATTCCCGTTTCACCTGAAGACGTAACGCAAAATTGGGTAGAATATCAAACGGCAACTTTAGACAATCCTATCTTTTACTACATTAGATTTGATGAAAGTTTAAAAGTTGTTTTAGGAGAACCAATAAATTTTGAAGTAACAACACCACCACCTTTTGAAGTATGAGTACTCAAATAAACATATTATCTGCTAATCCTTATACTATTACAGGAGGCTTATTTGCTCAGACAGCAGATGGAGGACCTGTAACTGGTACAATAGTAGAAACAACAATAATTGGACCTGGTGTAGGTACATTAAGTGTTCCTGCAAATGCTTTTCAAATAGGAGATTCTTTTACTTGTGCCTTAGATGGACTAATATCCTGTATAAGTTCAGGAGAAATACAAGTTAGAATTAAAACATTAAGTGGTGCATTACTTGCTGATACAGGAGTTATTGATTTAGCAGCAGCTACTGATAAATCATGGATATTAAGTTTATACTTTACAATTAGAACATTAGGAGCACCAGGTGTTGCATCAATATCATCAGGTGGATTATTTTCTTATATAAGAAATGGAGGTACACAATTTGAAGGATATGTGTTAAGTGCATTTAACAATACAACATTTGATACAACTATTAATAATACACTTGTAATTACTGTTCAATGGAATACGGTAAATGCAGGTAATTCAATACTTTCAAGAAACTTTACATTACAAAAAATATACTAATGAGTACAGGAATAAATATAGCACCATCATCAGATATAACAGTAGGAACAACAGCTGTAACATCTGGAACAAATGGTAGAGTATTCTTTCAAGCAGGAGGAGTAATTCAGCAAGATGCTAACTTTACTTATGATAATACATTAAAAAGATTAGGCCTAAAGGCTGCTGGTACTGCTGCTACTGATATACCTTTATCAATTAGTAATAGTGCTGGAACTCTAAATTTATTTCAAGTATCAGGTAATAGTGCTTACTTTAACGGACCAGCAGGAACAGCATTTTCACCAATATTTGCTCTTTATAGAAATAATTTAGAGGTTTTTAGAATAGATGAATATAAAAGTCAATTCACTGGAAGTGTTTACATGAATAGTATAGTTGGTCCTGCCAGTTCAGGAATTACTTTTACAAATCAAAGTGGTTCTGGCAAGTTAATTCATATGGTTCCAACTGGAGGTACACTTGCAATAGGATATGGTACATTAACTACAGCTGCAGCATTAGACGTAAAAGCACAAGGTGCATTATCAACTGACATAGCATTCAGAGTTAGGAATAGTGCTGATACTGCTGATTTAATTTCTTTTAGAGGAGATGGTTCACAATGGATTCAGTCTGTTCCATTTATTCATGCTGGAGGATTAACAGGTACAACAAATGCAACTCAATCCTTACATATAGGATATAATGCTGCTGCATTAAACTCAGCAAGTTCAAATAGTATTACCATTGGTAGGGGTACTGGTGCATCATTAGCAGGGAATAATAATGTTTCAATAGGAAATGCAAACAGTATTGGTGGCTTTAGTTCTATGTTAGGTATTGGTCTTGGAGTACAAATGATTGCTGCTAATACTGCATATATTGGTTCTGAAACCTTTTCCTATTCTACAATGTGGGTTAGTACTGGTGGAGAAGTTTCATCTGGAGCAAATTTAAGAGGTCTTGATTTTAGGGTTTCAGGTTGTGCTGGTGGTCTTACAAATCAAAGTGCATCTGGGGTTCAGGTAAGATTTTTCTCTCCTAATGGTACTGGGTCAGGTGCAGGAAGTAACATTCAATTCCATGTAGCTCCAAGTAACACTGGAGGCTCAGCCTTTAATAGAAATATTTTTAGTGAAATGTTTACTATTAGAGGAGAAGCAGATGGATTAAATCATTATCAATTAGCTACCCCAAGAGTTCCTTCCGCAAGTATAACTAATGGGTATGTTCAATACTCTAATGATATTACAGCTGGAAACGCAGCTCCACACTTTAGAACAGAGAATGGTTCTATTGTTAAGTTGTATCAAGAAACAACTGGAGTTGCGGCATCTACATTTGTAACAAACACATCAGGCATACTCAATGACACAGCTACTTTTGATGGTTACACAATAGGTCAAGTAGTTAAAGCATTGAGAAATTTAGGTATCTTAGCGTAAAAATATATATTATGGCAATTTTAATTAAAGCAACAGAAGAAAAAAAGATTACAATCTCAGGAACTGACCTTGAGTTACCAGAAGTTTATGGTAGAATCCGTTTTGTAGGTGATTTTCCAGGTACTACTATTGAAGGTGAGGTAGCAACATTTGCTAACATAGCAACATTTGAAGAAGGTAAAATGCTTTATACTGATGTTCCTATTGGCAGCTATAAAGCTAATCTTGAGGAAGGTGAAGTACAATCTTTAGAGACAGCTCACAAATACGCTAAGATAGCCTATGAGCAAATGGGATATGAAGTAATCATTGATATGGGAATCTAAGTAAAAATACTTAGCAATCCATTGTTATATGAATAATTTTCAGTATATTATTATATATATTTATAACTTATAACAATGAACACTCAAACACTTACAATAGGTCTTTTTATAACAAGTCTTATTTTTGCTATATTTGGATACTTCTTAAAGATCATCCATGGAGATGTAAGAAAGAATACAGAAGAACAAGGAAAGCTAAAAGGTAAGATTGAACTAGTACAACAAGAGACACAGATAAAATATCAAGCCTTGCAAGAACTTACTCAGCTTGAGATAAAGAACCTAGCAAAGAATGTAGGTGAATTATCAGATGCAGTTAAGATGTTTGTGTTAAACAAAACAAAATGAAAGAATTGAAAGGAAGATGGAAAGCTAAAACACCTAACTTCTGGAAGAAAGTCCAGAAAGTAGCAATTGCATTAGGTGCAGCAGCAACCATTATAGTAGCAGCTCCAATAACATTACCTGCCTTAGTAGTAACTGTAGCAGGATATGTTATAACAGCGGGTACAGTTGCAGCTACCTTATCTCAATTAACAGTTGAGAATTATAAGGAATTAAATAAAGTAACCAATAAAATAAAATAAAATGGCCAAGAAGGTAAAAGCCCCAGTAGAAATTAATGCTGAAGTTAAAGTAAAGAAAACTAGAGTAAGTGTTAAGAAGAAAGACAAAAACTTAGATGTTGTTGTAGACACACCAAAAGTAGATGTTACAGTACATGCAGATGAAGAAGAAAAAAAGTTTGTACTTGACTCAAGGAAATTAGATGTTGAAGTTACTAAAACTGCAGAAGGTACTACAGTTAAAGTAGAAGCTCAAACACCATTGCTTAAAAGAGCAGGTTTATGGGTAGCTCATATGATGAGTAAAAAATTCAACAAGATTAAAAAATGACTGTCTTAAAAAAAGGAAGCAAGGGACCAGCAGTGGTTACTCTTCAAGAATTTTTAAAGATAACAGCAGACGGAGATTTTGGACCTAAGACTGAAACAGCAGTTAAATCATGGCAGAAAGCTAATGGTTTGATTAGTGATGGTATAGTAGGTAAAAAAACATGGGCAGCCATGGGAATCCTTAATACTGATAATGCAGAGAATCTAGAAGTAGAGAGTGCATTAGAGATCAAGAAACATTACATGAAGGAAGGTACATACTTTCCTGGACCGGTTGCAAAAGACTGGATCTTCCTACATCATACCGCAGGATGGGAAAACCCATACCAAGTTGCTGACATGTGGGCTAGAGATGATAGAGGTAATGTAGGTACTGAATTTATCTTAGGAGGTCAATCTGTTAGAGATGGTAGTACTAAGTTTGATGGTGAGCTAATCCAATGTTTTCCTGAAGGAGGATATGGATGGCATACTGGTACAGGTAATTCTGTAATGCACAGAAACTCTGTAGCTATTGAAGTATGCTGTATGGGTCAGATAGTAAATGGTAAGACTTATGTCAATACAATAGCAGATCCTAGTCAAATAGTTAAGCTAGCTAAACCATTCCGTGGATTTCAATTCTGGCATAGATACTCAGATGCTCAAATAACTGCATTAAAACAATGGATACTGTTTGTATCTAAGAAATATAATATAGATCCTAGAATAGGATTAGTAGAGTATATTAAAGCTAAAGGAGCCGATGGATTTGATATCTGTGATGTAGCTAAGGCACAAGCAAAACCGGGATTATATACACATACTAATGTACTAAGAGGTAAAGTAGATATGTTCCCGCAGCAAGAATTAATTGATATGTTATTAAGCTTATAATATGAAATTTAGAAACAATTGGAAAGCTACAAACAAACAATGGGATAAGATAACTGTAAGGATCAGAATTTCAAGTTTAGATATTTTTAGTTTAGAAATAGATAAGACAAGAGATTTTTACTTATTTACTATCCTAAATTTTACACTTAAAAATAGATAATATGAAAAATGGATTAAAAGGAGTTACAGATGCTACAGTATTTTGTAAGTCAATGCAGAAAGGTGGACCTAAACCTATGATTAGATCAATGAAAAGTTTTGAACTTGGAGGCATGACAGATGAATGTTCTGGTTCTAAACCTAAACCAGGTTGTAGAAAAAAGTTTAAAAGTAAAGGTAAATCTACAGAAGGTAAAGGCGGTGTCCTTGGTACTCTTGGTGTACTTGGTGCTGGTTTAGCAGGTTATGCTGGATTTAAAAAATATAAAGAAAGTAAAGGAGGTTAGAAATATCTTCTAAAATTACTATAGTCCAGGTATATTCTATGCCTGGATTTTTTATTTTAAATATCTATAGTTTAAACTTAAAATTGTATATTTGTCTAAACTTAAAAAATATAAAAATGGAAAACATGAACCAACATCATGAAGAAAGAGAGCTAACAGCAGAAGAATTAACAACAAAAAAAGCTGAGATGCTTAAGTTCTATGAAGACTCAATTCCTTATCTAGATGCTCAGTTAAATTATGAAAAGAAACTAGCTGAGATAGATGAAGTAAGATTTAAAAGAACATCAATTCAAATGCAATTAGCAATGATGATGAACCCTCAAGACAATGAGGATCTTGATGATCAACCAGAAGGTGAAACAGCAGAAACTCCAAAAGAAAGAAAGCTTAAAAAACAATAGACCATGGCACTTGTAAATCAAGTACAAAAGAGGGTTAAAATGCCCAAATGGGATATTGTAAAATTTCAGATACTAACTCATTGTTATATTAAACGTATAACAATGAGTGACTCTGATCTTGATTGCTTAACACTCTTAAGCTTCAACCAACCCATTGAACTAACTGCATTTTGTTATGATGCATCTTCTGAAGAAGATTGGATATTCAAGTCTCCTCAAACAGTAAGAAACTCTGTAAATAAAGCTGAGAAAAATGGACTGGTAGTAAAAGATCCAGAGAACAAAAAAATTATCAGTCTTAATCCAGATTTAAAAATACAAACTGAGGGTGTTATATTATTAGATTTTAAATTTCTAGGACAAAATGATTCCAAAGAAAGCATCTAAACTATATAAACAAGTAGCTGAAGATCTAGATATAGAAGAGTTACTAGTAGAAAACTTTGTTGACTTTTACTATAAAAAAATCAGAGAGTGTTTAACAGGATTGAAACACCCTAGAATAAATGTTGATGGTCTTGGTCAGTTTGTTGTAAAAACTGGTTTGGTAAAAAAAGCAATTCCAAGATATCAAAAGTCTTTGGAAACTCATGATACATCAACCTTTGGTGCATATTTTAATAAAAAGAGAATTGAGACAAAACTTGATCTTCTTATTAAACTAGAACAAAAAATACTCTTTGAAGAACAAAGAAAAGAAACCTTTAAAAAGAAAAAAGATGAAGAATACCCTAAAACTAATCTGGAACAACAGGAAACAGATAATTGAAGGAATAACTAATTCTGTTATCAGAGATGAGACAGTAGAAGAAATAGCAACACTAAGATATTCCATTTGTGATGAGTGTCCAAGTAAAGGTAAGAAATGTGCTGTAAAAGGTACATCACCATGTTGTAATGAATGTGGTTGCTCACTTGGATTTAAGACAAGATCATTATCTTCAGATTGTCCATTGGGTAAATGGGATGCAATTGCTACTGAAGAACAAGAAGATGCATTAGAAAACCTTAAAGACTAATATTATGTATATAGACCCAAATAATATGCAAGGTATATATGTTAGTGATCCTAATAAAGTTGTTAATATTACACCCAGTAATACAACTTCCGGTAATGGTATATTTAGTGCAATGGGTAATGGTCCCTTTAATGATCCATGGGAAAATCCTATGAAAGAAATAGAATTAAGAATCAAGAAGCTAGAAATAGAGAATAAGTTCTTAAGACTAAAGATTCTTTCTATGGAGGGTAAGTTTTCTCAGGAAGAAGTAACTAATATTAGAAAGATGATGATGTCTGAAGATGATGCCTCTGTTTTATTAGCTACCACAATTATTGAAAATGCCTAAGAACAATTAAAGAAATGAGTATAGTATTTACAGCTGAGGATCATAGCTACAGAAGTTTAAATCCTGAAGAGAATATAAACTGGACTAGTGTAACTACGGTAGTAAGTGCATTTAAACAACCCTTTGATGCAAAGAAGATGGCTGAGAAATCTAGTAAAAAGAAAGGATCTAAATGGCATGGTATTGATCCAGTTATTATCCAACAGATATGGACTAATGAAGCTGACAGATCTACTACACTAGGAACATGGTATCACAATCAAAGAGAAGATGATATCTGTTCCCTAGCATCTATGGAAAGAGAAGGGGTTACTGTTCCTGTATTTAAACCATCTGGTGAGAATCATGGTATGAGAACAGCACCATCACAGAAACTAGACCCAGGCGTGTATCCAGAACATATGGTTTATCTTAAGTCAGCAGGCTTATGTGGCCAATCAGATTTAGTTGAAGTAGTCAATGGTAAAGTAAATATTATTGACTACAAGACTAATAAAGAAATTAAGACAAAAGGCTTTACTAATTGGGAGGGTGTAACACAGATGATGTCACATCCTGTTAATAATCTTGAGGATTGCCATTTAAATCATTATGCACTCCAGCTGAGTATTTATATGTATATTATATTGAAGCACAATCCTAAACTTAAACCAGGTAGAATATTTGTGCATCATGTAACATTTGAAATAGAAGGTGAAGATAATTGGGGATATCCTATCAGTAAGAAAGATCATAACGGGAGCCCTATTATAAAAGAAGTCATACCAATATCATTACCATATCTTGTAGATGAAGTAATAGGAGTACTGCATTATATAAAAGAAAATCCAATTAAAAAGAAACATTGATGATTATTAAACTATTTGAAGTACAGAATAATGTAGTTATTCCTACAGAGCACTGTTACACACTGAAAGCCTTAAAAGATATAATGGAGGAATATCCGGATGATTACTTAAAAATATATCAATATTTGTTCTACATGACCTGTCCAAATCCGGATATGAATCCATTTTTCCATACACCAGATGTAGATAAGGAACCTTTGATAATGACACAAATAGATGGAGACTTCTCAACAGAAGATAATAGTATATTTATAGCACTTAAGTTTTGTCAAAGAATGTATGAAACACCTACATCCAGAGCCTATGATGGTATGAGAACAGCTCTAGATAGAATTGCAAGATATCTTTCTACTACACAGATTACAGATGGTAAGGATGGTAATATAGGTCAGATTAGAGCTCTTGCAAAAGACTTTGATTCTATAAGACAATCATTTAAAGGAGCATATAAAGACCTGCAAGAAGAACAATCAAGCAGAAGCCGTGGAGGAATTGGGCTTGCTTATGATTCATAATTCTATTACTAATGGAAATATTTGAAAGCATACCAACTTGGGATAATGGAACTTGGACTATAACAGACTTTGGTTCCAGAGAAGAGTTATCTGATTTTGTATTTAGTATATTTAAAGAACCAGGTAAATATAACTTTGATGAAACAAGTAAACTATTTAATGCTGAGTCAACCAGATTCAGAAAAGATAAAATATACACAGCCACAATACCCAGATCTAAAGACTTTGTCACATACTGGGATGACCAAAAACTTAAGTGCAGAAGAGGAGTTATTTTTAAGTCCGGAGAGAAGGCATGGTACATTACCAGAGACTATTATATGTGGCTTAATTTCTTGCCCATATTTGATAAAGAACAACAAGTATTTGACTTTGCTAAAATCAGGGACGCACAGTACCACATGGCCCTATATGAATTACTTGCAGAGCTCAACTACAAACATGTAGCTATTCTTAAGAAACGGCAGATAGCATCTTCTTATTATCATATGGCCAAGTTATTAAACCAGCAATGGTTTGAGCCAGGGGTAACACTAAAGATTGGAGCAAGTCTTAAAGATTATATCAATGAGAAAGGATCTTGGAAGTTCTTACAGGAATATGCGGCTTTCTTAAATGAACATACAGCATGGTATAGACCTATGTCACCAGACAAGGTTATGATGTGGCAACAAAAGATTCAGGTAAGGAAAGGAGATAGAAATACAGAAGTAGGTCTTAAAGGTACCATACAAGGCATGTCCTTTGAGAAAGATCCAACAAATGGTGTTGGTGGTCCAGTTAAATACTTCTTCCATGAGGAGGCAGGGATTGCTCCTAAGATGGATAAGACATATGAGTACATGAGACCAGCAATGAGATCTGGTTTAATTACTACTGGTTTATTTATTGCCGCAGGATCAGTAGGGGATTTATCTCAGTGTAACCCATTGAGAGATATGATTCTAAATCCTACTTCTAAAGATATATATGCTGTAGAAACTAATCTACTTGATGATAAAGGTACAGAAGGTATGTCAGGATTATTTATTCCTGAGCAATGGTCCATGCCACCATACATAGATCAATATGGTAATTCACTTGTAGAAGAATCATTAAAAGCTCTTGATGATCAGTTTGAGAAATGGAAGAAAGAACTAGGTCCTGAAGATTATCAGCTAAGGATATCTCAGCATCCTAGAAATATTAAAGAAGCATTTGATCATAGATCAGTATCTGTGTTTCCTTCTCACTTAGTAGCAGCACAAGAAAGAAGAATAGAAGACAAAGATTATGCTTATGAGTTTTTAGATATATCAGCTGATGCAAATGGAAAGCCTGTAGTTTCTTCTACAAATAAGAGACCTATAATGGAGTTTCCAGTTCCTAAGAAACTAGAAGATAAAACTGGTGTGTTGGTAGTATGGGAAAGACCAATTAAGGATCCTCAATTTAGAGATTACTATGCATCTATTGACCCCGTGTCTGAGGGAAAGACAACTACCTCAGAATCACTATGTTCAATATATGTAATGAAAGCTCCGGTTCAAGTAAGTAAAGTCACAGGTACAGAAACAGAAACATATATAGAACAGGATAAAATAGTTGCTGCATGGTGTGGTAGGTTTGATGATATAAACAAAACCCACCAGAGACTAGAATTAATAATAGAGTGGTATAATGCATGGACAGTAATAGAGAATAACATCTCACTCTTCATACAGTATATGATATCTAAGAAGAAACAAAGATACTTAGTACCTAAGAGTCAGATTATGTTCTTAAAAGATCTTGGTTCTAATGCTAATGTATTCCAGGAATATGGTTGGAAGAATACAGGGACACTCTTTAAGGCACATTTACTTAGTTATGCTATTGAATATACCAGAGAGGAATTAGATGTAGAAACAAAACCTGATGGTACAATTGTACGTACAAAGTATGGCATTGAGAGAATTCCTGATCCTATGCTTCTCAAAGAAATGAGAGAATATGCAGATGGAGTCAATGTGGATAGACTAGTTTCCTTCTGTGCACTGGTAGCATTTATGAGAATACAGCAAGCAAATACAGGCTATGGTAAAAGAGTTATCATGGATGATGCAGCTAAAAACTTGCAAAAGTCAGAAAATTTGTTTAAATTAAACAGTAGTCCATTTAGACATGTGGGAAAAACACATTATGATAGAGGACAAGGAGTTAAAAGATCTCCATTTAAAAATATAAAGTAAGATACTATGCAAATAATAAACGCATTACAAGCTAAGGCTGGAGCAAAGACTCAAAGTAATAGGATGGGTACAATTACCCAACCATTACAGTTTCTTCCTAAAAAAGAAAAAGATGATGAGTGGGCTGCTTGGAACTTAGATTGGCATGAATGGCAAGGACTTAAACAGATCCGTAGAAATGCCCGTAGGTTAATGAAGAATTACAAACTTGCAAAAGGTGTAATAGATAAGTCTGATTATATAGTTGAAGAGAATAATGACTATAGAGAAATAGTTGAAGTACTTACAAAGGAAGATACATCTGCTTTAGAATTAAAGTTCTATCCTATCATACCAAATGTTATTAATGTTCTAGTAGCTGAATTTGCTAAAAGGTCAAGTAAAGTGACATACCGGGCAATGGATGAATTGTCTTACAATGAGATGATGGAGCAAAAGCGTAAGATGGTAGAAGAGACTTTGCTTTCTGATGCTCAAATGAAGATACAAGCAGCATTAGTTGAACAAGGTATGGATCCTGAGTCTGAAGAGTTTCAACAAGAGATGAGTCCTGATAAACTTAAAACACTTCCTGAGATAGAAATGTTCTTCCGTAAGGATTATAAATCTATGGTAGAAGAATGGGCAACTCACCAACACAAAGTAGATGTAGAAAGATTCTGCATGGATGAGTTAGAAGAAAGAGGTTTCAGAGACATGTTGATTACAGATAGAGAGTTCTGGCATTTCCGTATGATGGAAGATGATTATGAAGTAGAGTTATGGAATCCTGCTATTACATTTTATCATAAGTCACCGGATGCAAGATATATATCACAATCTAACTGGGTAGGTAAAACAGATATGATGACTCCTTCTGATGTTATTGATAGATATGGATACATACTAACAACAGAACAATTAGAGGCATTAGAGGCAGTGTATCCTATCAGATCTGCTGGTTATAATGTGGGTGGTATGCAAAATGATGGTTCATTCTATGATGGAACTAAATCTCATGAATGGAATACCAATATGCCATCACTAGCTTACCGTCAATATACCACAGGTATGAATGGTACAGTACTAGAGGGTGGTGATATTATAGCTCAAATACTTTCTGAAGGAGAGGATTATGTTGATCAAGGTACTGCTTACTTATTAAGGGTCTCTACTGTATATTGGAAATCTCAACGTAAAGTTGGTCACTTAACTAAAGTAACAGATAATGGTGAAGTACTTAATGAAGTTATAACAGAGAGCTATAAGATTACTGATAAACCTATTTATGATACTAGACTATTTAAAAACAAATCAAAAGATAATTTAGTATTTGGAGAACATATAGACTGGATCTGGATAAATGAAGTATGGGGTGGTGTAAAAATTGGACCAAATATTCCTTCTTTTTGGGGTATGAATAACCCTGGTGGATTTGCTCCTATCTATGTAGGTATAGATAAAAATAAAATTGGACCATTAAGATTCCAGTTTAAAGGTGACAATACATTATATGGTAGCAAGCTTCCTGTAGAAGGAGCTGTATTCTCAGATAGAAACACTAAGTCTACTGCACTTATTGATTTAATGAAGCCATACCAGATTGGGTATAATATTGTTAATAATCAAATAGCTGATATCTTAGTAGATGAGCTAGGTACTATTATCATGCTTGACCAGAATACTTTACCAAGACACTCATTAGGAGAAGACTGGGGGAAAGGTAATTTGGCTAAAGCTTATGTAGCAATGAAGAATTTTGGGATGCTACCTTTAGATACCTCAATAACTAATACAGAGAATGCACTGAATTTTAACCATTTCCAAAAACTTGACCTATCTCAAACAGAAAGGCTAATGACAAGGATACAGTTGGCTAATCACTTTAAGCAACAAGCTTATGAGGTAATAGGTGTCAATCCACAAAGGATGGGACAACAAATAGCACAAATGACAGCAACAGGTGTAGAACAAGCTACTGCTTCTTCATATGCACAAACAGAAGTATTCTTTATCCAACATTGTGATTACTTAATGCCTAGAGTACATCAGATGAGAACTGACTTAGCTCAGTACTATCATTCTACAAAACCATCTTCAAGGTTGACTTATATAACATCTGCAGATGAGAAAGTTAACTTCCAGATAAATGGTACTGATTTGCTAATGAGAGATCTTAATATTTTTGTAAGTACTAATGCAAACCATAGAGCTATTCTTGAACAGCTTAAGCAAATGGCTATGCAGAATAATACTACAGGAGCCTCTATATTTGACTTAGGTAAAATTGTTCAGTCAGATTCAATAGGACAGCTTAACACTGTACTCAAAGATTCTGAAATGAAACAACAAAAAGCTAAGGAACAAGAACTGCAGTCTCAACAACAAATGCAAGAACAACAACTTCAACAACAACAAGAAGTTGAAAAAATGAAGATTGATGCTGTTGCTGCTGAAAATGAGAAAAATAGACAGAGAGATATATTGGTTGCTGAAATTAGAGCTGCTGGTTATGGATCTTCTGTAGATATTAATCAAAATCAACAATCTGACTTTGCAGACCAAATGGGAGAGATAAGAAAATCTGAAGAATATCAAGCACAGATTAATTTACAAACTCAGAAAGATGGCAACAGAATGACTATTGATAGAGATAAAAATAACATTGAAAGAGAGAAACTACAAGTTCAAAAGGAGATAGCTGATAAGCAATTAGAGATAGCTAGAACCAATAGAAACAAGTTTGATCAAAAAGGTTCTAAAGAAAAGAAATAGTACTTAGCCATATAATGCTAATTTTTTATTGAAGACCTTTTAAATTTTTCAAGTTTATTTTGTATATTAAAGTATAACAAAAAACCAACAACAAAATGAGTGAAGAAACAAAAGACCTTAATGAGGTCAATGACTCTACAACGG
>Ga0208226_1000151_pt1 | contig 22000 bp, 19 predicted proteins | sample LakMenE18May11ns_FD_150713 | JGI IMG/M metagenome (GOLD analysis project Ga0208226, IMG submission 150713) | Freshwater microbial communities from Lake Mendota, WI - 18MAY2011 deep hole epilimnion ns (SPAdes) | ecosystem: Environmental > Aquatic > Freshwater > Lake > Epilimnion/Euphotic zone ... | reverse complement strand
CGCGTAGACGCTGTTTTAGATCTTGCGCAAGTGCGCCGTGTGAGCGACTTCCCGTACCCAACTGGCTTAGAGCTGCAGATGCTCGTTAGTTACCGTGACGGCATGCTGCTAGGTGGAGACTTTGGTATGCGCTTTACATCGCAACAAATGTCTCGCGTCTTGGGCATCGTTAAAACATTACTCAATGATAAAGCGTACGAGTATCGAGCTGGTGCTGCTTGGAGCTGGTTACATGAGTCTTTGGTTGAGGCTGATCTGGGTAGCGACGCGAACTGGTGCGAGCTTGTAGCCCATGGGGTATTGCACCCACTCGCCGGCGATACTGTCGGATCTCCTCGCGAGGAAGTTGCTCAAGCAATCTTGGATGCGAAAAGTCTTTCAAACAAAGAACAAGTCGTCGAACTAGTACGCAAGGGAGTAGAGATGCCCCTAGTCGTGCTCGACGTGGCTTTCTCTACAGTCTGAAACCAGCATCTTGGTGTCTGACGTAGCGGCGCCAAATAAATCCGTACAACGTGGTAGCGGCAACGCAGGTCCCACACAAAACGTAGGAAATCGGTGACGACAGCGCAAACAGTAACGCCGCCAAAGACCAGTACAGCCCTAACAGAGACCAACGCACGAGCGGCGCGAACACCCGTATGTGTTTAGGGGCGTTGTATGTGTAGGAACAGAAATAAAAAGCAACACACAACACCAGAGATAGCACAGGTGATGGGTCTCTTGGGAACAAAAAATGCAGAGCTGACGCTAACGCAGGTGACACTTTGCTCGACGTGTCCCAGGGCTCGGGAAACACTGCCCCTGTCACTGACCACACGACAGGGCCTGACGCTAAAGCTAAACAGTGCGCGAACCAGTGCTCCCAGTGAACTCTCATCTTACGTCTGAGTGAGATTCGCTGTTTTGGTTCTTGAGCAACAATCTGCTGAGTGGGTGATGCCAGCTCTGCTGCTCCTGTTAGGACTTGCTGCGTCACTGGTTGTGCTCCTGGCGCGCGCTGAGTGCGGAGTTTTTCTTTCAGATCGTCGATCTCTTGTTGCTTGTCATCTCTGACTTTCACACCTGAATCGTACAGAGCTCTCTGACCCGGGTCAGAGAGTATCTCGTAAGCGTGCAGCACCATTAAAAAGAGTCCCGGAGAGCCGCCAGCGTCTGGGTGCGCGGTCTTTGAAGCCATCCGGTACGCAAGACGCACCTCGTCTGGGGTTGCGTCTTTTTGCAGACCCAAAATTTCGTACAGTGTTGGTTCGTCAGCCACCTACCACACCGTACGGTCTTTGAGCGCGCGTGCCGAGTGGTGCTGAGATAAGAGATCTTGTATCAGGTGATCTTGAAGCTCTGCTTAACTGAGAGAGGTTTGTAGAACATCGAACCAGCGTCAGAAACTGTTAAAGCACAAGTGCCCCTTGTTTTTACAGTGATCCTGTACCCAGTCACTTTTCCTGCAGATTTTACAGCAGCAACAACACAGACCTTAGAGCTACGCGACTTCCAAACCATCACAGAGCCAGAAGCACCACGAGCACGCATAGTTACAGACTTCCCAAGCTGGGCCGTTGGCTTCTTTGGCGTCGGCTGGTCATCTAACCTGTAAACGTATGGGGTGCTGGCTTCCGGGTAGCCGCCAGGAGGACGTGTTTCTATTGTTAGCGGCTGGGTTGTGGTTGGAGCTGCGGGCGTGGTGGTTGCCGGGGCGATAGTCGTTGTTAGGGTCACAGTCGTAGTAGGTGCGATAGTTGTTGTCGGCGCAGATGTGGTCGTTGCTCCTGTGTAGAATTTCGCGACGGGGGACAGGGTGGTTGTCACGGCAGAGCCCGTGTTGAAAACTACCCAGGTGTCGTAATTCGTTAAAGGAGTTAACCCTGTCAAGACCACGCTCGTTTGCGCTGGTGGAACAGATATAAACTCTGGAGCGCAACACGCTCGTTCGTAGTAGACGTCAACCGAGGTGACGACTCCCGCGTTAGGTCCAGAGGGTGCGTCCCAAGTGACAGTTGCGTTCGTGCCGCCAGACGGCGTAACTGAGGAGATCATCCCTGTTGGAGCCATACCTACTACGACGTAGCTGCGAGCGACTGAACCCTGGCCAGATGCGCCCTTTGCGCGGATCTTCACTACGTACACTGTGCCGTTTGTTAAACCCGAGACAGTCGCAGACGGAGACACTGATGATTGTGACGATACGAACGTCTCTGCGAACGTAGCCTGATCAACAGAGTACGTTGCTATCTCATAAGAAGTCACCGCTTCAGGTTTGTAAGTAGGCTCAGCCCAGATAGCTGCAATAGACAACGACCCTGCCGTGAGTGTGTATGACGCAACTGCTCCTAAACGGTAGTCAGGCGTGTCAACACCGTGTTGAAGTCCGAGAAGTGCTGATACATCTACAATGCCTGCACCACAACTGCTAATGATGCAGCTGTAATCATCTTCCCAGTCTGGTAGTTGAAACTCGGGGAAGGGATACGCCGTAGCTTTAAGAGCGGTTTCTACTTGAGCAGGTGTAGCGCTCGGGTTTTCTGCCATGTATTGAGCAGCAGCCGCTGCAACGTGCGGGGTTGCCATTGACGTGCCCATATAGCCGACGTACGTATCACCTGTTGGGGTGCCTACTCCTGAATCAACAGTCGAGAGGATAGTCTCTTCTACCAAGCCATCATCGCCACCTGGAGCTGCGATGTCTACGTTTGCGCCGAAGTTCGAGAAAGATGAACGGGTACCGTCAGGAGCCACGGAGGCCACAGTGATCACCGAGTCGCAGTTAGCAGGGTACGCAGCAGATGCGTTGACGTTTTCGTTTCCGGCAGCAACCACAACCACCGAGCCGTTTGCAACGGCTGTGTCGATGGCGTCTTGCATCATCACTGGGCATGAACCAAAGGCTCCAAGAGAGAGGTTTAGTACTTTAGCCGGAGTGGCGTTAGCAGGAACACCGGGAACCGAACCGCCGGACGACCAGACGATTGCATCAGCAACGTCTTGTTCGTCGCCACCCGAGCATCCCAAGACCCTGACGTGGAGAAGTTGTGCGTTCTTCACCACACCCGCGATGCCGGTTGAGTTGTGGCTTGCGCCTATGATTCCAGCCACGTGCGTACCGTGCCAGGAAGACCCGACGCCAGAACCACAGTCGTCGCCTGGATCATGAGCGTCAGCATCGCGCGCATCCGTGTCGCCGGCGTTTGCTATATCAGTAATGAAGTCGTACTCGCCGACAGGTGCTGGAAGATCGGCGTGACTGGTGTAGCCCGTGTCGATAACAGCAACCACAGCTGGCGTTGCTAAAGTCATGCCCCATGTGTAGTTAGCATGAACACCGAAATCACCAATCGGGTCGTTAAGGTTTGTGTTGTAAGGGCCACCCATGTTTGGCTGCTGGCCGTAGAGAGGGTCCGTTGGTTCGGTTGGCGTTGTCATGCGGTGAAGTTTTCCGAGCGGTGAGGCTGCTTTGATCTGGTGTGAACCAGTGAGCTTTGATGTTAGAGCTTCTGCTGCACTACGAGTGACAGGGCTTGGGAGATCAACGATTTGGTATCCGTTAGCAGAGTTTGAAACTGGCTTCAGCGCCAGACCAACTAGCGACGAACCGCGAGCTACACCTGTTTTTTCTGTGCGAGAAAAACCAAGCTCGTACTTGATAGCGATCTGCGACACAAGCTCTTGAGACGTGTCTTTCACGGGCTTGGGCTTTTGGTTCCACGAATCTTTCTTCGCGTCGATCAGAGCTGGTGCATCACTTTCAGCGCTAGCTCCAAGACCCGCGAGAGGAAGAGACGATACGGCTATACAGAGTGCTACTACAAGATGTTTTCTCACGGAAAGTACTGTCCGCAGCATGCACAATCGAAGCCCGTAGGCTCAGAGTTATAGGAAGTACAGTGAAGCGGCTCTGCGATTATTGTTACTTTTCGCGCAGGTAGTTACCAAGCAGAGCTGGTCTGAGGCCGAGAGAACGCAACTTCACGTCTAGTGCTTTAAGGCTCTTGTCGAGAGATTTTACGTAGTGCAACAAGATGACGTCGCCCCGCCTAATAGGGCCGCCCTGCGTCGTGATGCGCCCATCTGACACAACTACCTTCCATAACACCACATGTGTTATCCCACAAGACGCAGCGGCTTTGAGCGTTTCTTGATTGAGACGTCCGTACGGAGGGCGAAACAACACAGGAGCGTTGCTTGATTTTTTACGAAACACTTTCTGAGCGTTACATATCTCGCGCTTTTGAGCGGCGAACGAGAGTGTCTTCATGTCTTTATGCGAGATGGTGTGATTTCCTAACTCCGAACCACGGCCGATTGTTTGGAAATATGAAGGGTCTGACGCGAACGGACGGGACAAGACGAAACTCGTCACGGGCCAGCCGAGCTGATCGAGTGTGCGCTGTGCTGCGATTGATCTCGTATGCCCGTCGTCGATAGTGACAAACACGACCGGATCCTTGGTCTCCACTCTGGAGAGCAACTCAGCTTTCACTCTCGGTGGCTCATTCTCGCTAGCGGCTTGAGAAGCAGCGGCAGGCAGCGATGCTGCGATGAGCAGAACCACCACTTTGTTGACAAAACGCATACCTAGAAGGTGTCCGCGAGCTGAACGTTGTCGCGGATAAGCGACAGGCATTTACCGCTACTTTTGTTGTTGGCACCAGCTGTATGGCGTGAGACAGTGGTGGGGTCACAGTGACGGGAGTGCCTCCGCCTAGATCGAGTGTCAATTGACGCTCTTACTGATTGCCTCTTGCCAGGTAGCTCTATGTTTCTTCTATGTCTCTCGTAAAGACAAACCAAGGTCTCTGCTGCTGTACGCGCTTGTCGCTTCTACGGCAACCTCGTCTGCGTGGGTGGCTGAAACCATCTCGACTAGTCGGTTAGTTGGAGTACTCGCAGGGGCGGCGCTGGCGAGCCTTGCTCTTCTCTGCGGATTTAGCCTTGCAGCACTCTCTGAACGCGTCAGCACCAGTCAGCGTAAGATTGATGTGCCTAGTGAAAGCACTGAGTTACTGTCAGTATCCTTACCTCTGCAACGCGCGCCGTTTGCACGCGGATGCGTGACTTTGCCTGAGATTGTGGCTGCCATGTTACATTTAGAGAGCGACTATGTATTTGTGGATGACGAACACGTAGCGTCATTAAGTGGCGCCGGTAGTGGAAACAGTGTCATCTTGACCAAAGTGCCGTGCTTGACAGCCTCCGCGACCGTACCGGAAGCTCTTTCGTTGCTACGAACAACAGGAAGTCCTGTTGGGTTGGTTTTGGATGACTCTGGCGCAACCAGGTGGTTTGTGACACTCGAAGAAGTTCTCGAACAAATGCTTTTTGACTCAGGGAAACTTCCCGTCACCCCACCAGAACACACTGTTGAAGTTGATGGCTGGGTGACACTCGCACGCCTGGCGCGGATTGGGTTCTCACTCCCACGCGGAGAGTGGCGCTCTGTCGGGGGACTTTTATCGGCAAAAGCAGGATGCATACCAGAAGCCGGGTACTCCATCGAGCTGCACCCTTACCGAGTGACCGTCAAAACAGCAACGCACAGAGCTGTGACGAGAGTTGTTCTTGAGACCGTGCTCTAAAAACAGTGCTCTAAAAACAGTGCTCTAAAAACGGCGCTTTAAAACCCTGTCTTAAAAACGGTCAGGGCGCGCCGATAGTGCTGTGGGACCTCATCAACTAACCACACAAGGAGAATAAAATGGGATCGCTACTAGCTAGCACAAGCGCAAAAGATGGATTCGTCCATTTGAGCGTCAATAACTGGGACTGGGCCATGTTTGGTCTACTCCTCGTCTCACTCATGGCGCTGGACCTGTTCTTGCACCGTGGACACGAGACACCAGAACGACGCAGAATCGTTAAAGAAACCCTTTGCTGGGTAGCTGTTGCATTGGCTTTCGGTGCATGGATCTGGTTCCGATTCGGAGGTGCTGCCGCAGGGGAGTACTACTCGGGTTGGGCTATCGAGAAAAGCTTAAGCGTTGACAACGTCTTCGTTTGGGCTCTGCTTCTTGGACCAGCGTCATTTGCAGTACCTTTGAAGTACCAGCACAAAGTATTGTTCTGGGGCGTCTTTGGTGCGATAGTCATGCGCTTCATCTTCATCGGCGCAGGGACGACCTTGCTCGAAAAGTTCTGGCCAACCGTGCTCATCATGGGAGCATTCCTCCTATGGACAGGTGTCAAAGTGTTCAAGCACAGCGAAGACAAACCTTCTGAAGGGGAGTCAAGCGTGATTCGACTTGTTCGCAAAGTAGTACCTGTGAGCGACGAACTAGACGGAGCAAAGTTCTTCACTAAAATCAACGGGAAACGAGTAGCTACACCACTCGTTGCAGCTTTGATCGTAGTTGAACTCACTGACGTCGTCTTCGCAGTCGACTCAGTGCCAGCAATTCTTGCTGTGTCACGTGAACCGTACCTCGTCTTGACGAGCAACCTGTTTGCCATCTTGGGCTTGCGCAGCTTGTACTTTCTCCTCGCAGAGGCTAAAGACAAACTTCACTACCTACCAAAAGCACTCGGCGTTGTCCTAGTGTTCGTTGGAGCAAAGATGAGTATCGGGCATTGGTATCACGTCAACACATCACTCAGCTTGCTGGTGATCGCCTTGATCTTGACTACAGCGATTATTGCGTCACTACGCAGAAACACTGAACAAGTCTCGATAGACGCTTGAAATCACGCAGATCGTCCCTCAAAAGACGATCTGCAGATATACCACTCATCCTCCTCACGTCCGTCTGTGAGGCTCTGGGGGTGTCGTGACGGCACTCTGGACACTTACAGACGTACTGCCGGCGAGAAATGGCCGAGCAGATGCCCAAGTTGAAGCGTTACTCGACGGGATCGTTTGTCGGTTTGCTCTACGACGGGCACAAAAGGCCCGGTAGCCGTTACGTTCGCGCATGTGGCGCTCCACTCGAGCTGAGGCCGTGCCTGCAGTACCTAGGCGCTCAGCAAGGCTCTCTAGGTCTGACTCCCCGAGATCTACTTGAACTAACTGCAGAGCTCCGTTACTGCGTTGCAAGAGACCCGCATCAATAAGGGCAGCGACGTTACGCCTTGCTGTAGCTGGATGGCAGCCGACTTGAGACGCAATCTCACTGGGTGACGAAGCGCCAGCTATGACGGCTTCCAAAGCCCTCCAGGGACCTTTGCCGAGACCCTTGTGCGCAAAAGCGTCAAGGCCAGGGGAGAAGGACTTTGGCTCGCTGCGCAAACTTGCTACAGAACCACGCCCCCCAGAGGAGACTAATAATGGGTACGAAGTTGCGCATGCTGATTTCGAAGCCGGATTGGACTTTTGAAAAGGTGTGCTCTCCAATAGTTCGGGATTGGTTTCTTCCAAAATCTGTTGAGGAATACGCAATTCGTAACAACGGCCGCGATTTTCCTTCCACGGACCTTTTTGAACCAACCAACCTTGTTCAACTAAGAGAGCAACATGCACGCGTACAGTACGCAGGGACACTCCTGATTCTTCTGACAACGGTCTGGCCGCAAGGCAAGGCGTTATGGACGAGAACTGGCGAGCAATCTGACACGCAGCCACAAACACAGCTCTTGAGTAACTGCCGTTACGGCCAGGCCACTGAGCATTGCGCCCGACCATCTCAATAGTCTCGACGACCTGCAGCGCCTCTTTTGGAGACATCACAGAACGACGCTGATAACGAGATGTCTCTTTTGCTTTTTTGAATGTGAGCTCGAAATGATTACGAGCTGCATCTTGCGTTCGATACTTGTCGATCCGTTTATGCAAGCTCGCTCCGCCCTTGTTCTGCGTTATGACGAGATGGTTCCACAACGCCTCTTTAGGAAAGTCCTGGAGCACAGCCCGGCTGCAGATGGCCATGAGAAGTCGAGAGTCGTCTTGTTCCCCGGTTTTATCAAGGTACTTGTTGCACTCATCTCCGTAACGAACCAGCCTGTATAACGAATTAGACATTCGTTTCTGAGTGTTTTTATTGATGCCGGCTACTGTCTCTGTGTGAGGCTCTTCCTTAGTTGCGTCGCTTGCGGGTTCGCTACCTTGAGATGCGCGTACGACATGCTCTCGCATGAACTCATCGCTGGGGCGTGAGCTGTCTAACGACTCGAGGGCGTCGTACCACGTGGCGTGCGACAAAAGTCGGGGAGAAACTCCGCTGCGATGTTTCGTACCTGGAGGTCTTATTCGAGAGAAGCTTCGTACGTCGGCCTTGGCGCGCTTTGCTGTTTTGACTGACTCTTCAAATAGTGACAAATCGGTTACAAAACAGAAAACATGCCGGTTACCAGGACGCCCGCTCTCTAAAACAACAGGATCTAGGCCGTGAGACCTCAGATTTTCGATAAGACCATCGATGATCTCGTTATCGGCTCCTCCGTCGACATCTACTGCCAGCAGTGAAACAGCCAGTTTGATGGCGAACACAGCGTCGTTTGCTGTTGCGGTTTGAATGTCCGACATACCGACGCAATCATTGTTTTTGTCAATAAGTAGCGCGGATTCGTCGTCTAGGGCTGCCACCGCGTAGGCGAGAGCTGCTCTCAGTAAGGGCGTCATGACGCCCAGGCTTTATTTGTACCTGTTACAAACTTCTGTCCGAAACCACGCCCAGAGGCGTAGAATGCGTATGGCGAAGTCGACAGCATGGCTGTCCCCCCTTTGCTTGGAGACAACCACGCTTTGCTTTTTGTACTGCTGAGGCGAGGTTGCCTGTATGTGTTAATGACCGGTGTTACCGCGAGATTGGCGTCTCGTGATAGCGCCGGTCATTTTCTATACCCGTTACTTCACACTGGGGTGGATGCTTTACGTCTACTTGACATTATTTTTACGTTGCTTTACATTCCTGCGCTTCTCGCCCATGTTGACGTTTCTTTTACATTTGCTTGACAAAGGCTTGACATTCACGTATCGTTTTTGGTGGTGGCAAACCCTTGCTACACCAACGCAGGTCCGTTAGCTTTTGTACTGCTGTGGCGGATTTGTGGGTATGTGTTATGGTTGGGGCGGGCTTGGTGGCCTGCTCCAACCATTCACAAACGACGCGTGTGCATTTACATTTTCTTGACGTTTTCGTAGCCCTCTCGCTAGGATCATCTTGTGACTAGCACCTTCACCTTCGAGGAAGTAGGAGAGTTGCTGAAAGTGTCACGCCAAACAGTCCAGAACTACGCCAATAAAGGTCTTGGCGGAGTACTGCTCGAATCTTCTCCACGCGGGACAGACGGTGTTTGGCGGCAAGTGAGTCTTGAGCAGCTACTGCATTTTTGCGCCAGGACCAAGTACAAAAACATCGGGCTTGATCTGGCGGCTCGAGAGTCCCGACAGGACCTAACGCATAAGACTGCAAGCATTGATCCCGGAGACGGTGAGAGCCACCTTTTGTCTTTAGCTTTTGAGCGTTCGTCACGCATAGCTGCTGAATCCCAACTTGCTGTGGCACAAGCTGAGCTTTCCCGGCTCCACCTTGACGTAGCACGACTCAATGGCGAGGTGGCACGCTTACGTCGCGCGATGCAGGTGCTGGTCGAGGAAGAAGCGCATCGCAACTAGCACTCCCCTCACTGCTATAGTAACCCATGCTATTGGCAATTATCACGGGTAACCTACTGAGGCTTGCGGATGACTAACAAGCGATGCTGCGAGAAGTACGAGGTGCGTTTTGGTTATTGAGAAGAACGAAACCAAGAAACAAAAAGGAACTCTCTCTGCAGCAGCACTGAGCTTTCAAGATGCAGGACGTTCAGAGTCGACAAAGAGGGCCTACAAGTCAGACTGGGCAGACTTTTCTGACTGGTGCGCGCACAACGACGAAGACCCACTCCCCGCCTCCGACATAGCGGTAGCCAACTACGTCGCTTACATCGCGAGCGGCGACGGTGCCAAGAAATCAACAGTGACACGGCGTGTTGCTGCGATCAACAAACAACACGAGATGTCCGGGTACGCGAGACCAGGACGCTCAACAGAAGTAGCCCAGGTCGTAGCCGGTGTGCGTAGATCTCTTGGATCTGACGTCGACAAGGCCCGCCCGTTTGGACGAGCAGTACTCCTCTTGGCTTTAACAGATAGTGACGACTCTGATCTGCGTTCTGTGCGTGACAAGGCGCTGTTGCTCTTAGGGTTTGCGTGCGCGTTGCGTCGCAGCGAGATTGTTTCTATTTTAGTAGAAGACCTCACTTTCGAAGAAGGGTCTGGAGTACTCCTTTCCATCCCCGTTTCAAAAACTGACCAGGAACGAACAGGACATCTCGTCGCCATGCCTTACGCGAAAGACCAGACTCTGTGCCCTGTGCGGGCATTAGAGCGCTGGCTCTATCTTTCAAAGATACGAGACGGAGCGTTGTTTCGAGGCGTTCTCAAAAACGGAGAGGTTCGACGGAACGCGATGAACCCTGGTTCGGTGAACGACATCGTTAAACGAGCCGCAAACAAAGCTGGAGTGCTCAACCCAGAGGAGTACTCAGGGCACAGCCTCAGAGCAGGGTTTGTCACCGATGCGCGTGAAGCTGGCGTTCCAGATCATCTCATCATGCGCACAACGCGTCACAAAGACCCACGCACCTTGTCTGGCTACGACAGACCGTCTTTGCTTTTAGAGAACACAGCTTTTGGTTGGGCAGGTTGGTGAGACTTTCTTTAAGAAGGATAAGCAGAAGAGGAACGACTGGCGTCAGCGTGGCGTTGTAAAACTGCCACGATGTACTCAGTAGTAGTACCAGCTGATGAGAGACACTCTTGGAAAAACGCTTGTTGCGCGAGGCCGAGCTCAGTGCTCGCAAAATACAACAAGAAGGTTTTCGTACTCCCCTCCCGCTTTCTGTACACCCGGTGAGGCACGACACCTAGCGATGCATCAGGCGTGCTGCCGACCAGCTCTTTCACTACCTGCTCGTGGTACTTGGCTACTAGAGAAATGAACCAAGTCGTGATCGGCCAGTCCCCTCTCAACGCGCGGCATTCGTCAAACAACTCAGACGGGACGTGTGCGATGTATCTGCGGGAACTAGGCGAACTTCGCTTTGCTGACGCGTTGATAGCAGCTAGCTTCTCCCACGCAGTGAGAACTGGCTTAGCGTCTGTTGCGCTCGATGGTGGCTCGCTAACAAGCTGTGCAGGCTCTTGCTGGGCTTCTACTACTGCTTCTTGAACTAGCTGAGGTGTCGATAGTGCCGGAACTACGACGTCGCCCGAGTCTTCTTTCTGTGTATCTACTTCTTCTGCTACTTTGTCTTTTGTACTTACGTCAAGAGCAGGACTCTCGAATTTGTCGCTTACATGATCCGCGTTTTCTACTACAGCGAGAGTTGGTGTGATTTTCTGTGGGGATGCGAATCTGCGCATCACCTTTTCAGAGACGGTCTCAACTATTGATTCAGTGCGCGGATCAGTGATCGCTTCGGTGACGGGATCAGCTACAGATTCAGTGTTGGCGTCAATGTTGGCTTCAATGCTGGCTTCAGTGGTAACCGACATCTCGACTCGATCTTTAACCTGGTCAAGAGTTGGCACTTCTAACGGTGTCTGCTGATCTGAAACAGCAGTTGTTTCTGTAGCTGTGTCGGCTGGTCTCGGCGCGTTGATTTGTGCCACTATGTCACCGGTCTTGTCCAACCCGGAAGCTGTGAATGCATGCTCAGTACCGCGTTTTCGACGGGCTTTTAGTGAACTCATTACTCTGCTCTCCTTTTGAATATCTCTTGCACGACTTTGTCGGCCAGTGTTGTGTAATCGTAAGCAAGGCCAAGTATTGGTTTAGCCGCTGACTGCCCTCCAACTGAGGATGCCCACGACGCGTACTCCCCCACCGTGAGACCCATCTCTTTAGCGCGGCCAAATTCTACGGACTCTCTGATAACAGGATCTAGCACAGGAGCTTCTCCGTTCATTACACGCTCTGCAGCTTCACGTGTCTCTTGGATGACTACCTTGGCGTTAGCTGGCATGCGCGCGAGCACTGCTCCTAAGAGGCGCACTCGAGCTGTGTTTGAAACAACACGCAAGATGCGGTCTAAACCGCGCATCTCGTCATGGTCATCTGAGACAGGAACAATCAGCCAGTCAGAAGCGTTCAGTGCTTGACGCTGCGTCCAGGTGTCCATTGGCGGGCAATCCAGAACGATCCAGTCGCACTGGGCGCGAAGTGGTTCTAACGCTGTGTCTAGCTCCGTGTCTGGAGTACTCTTGCCAACAGCCCATGGCAAAAATGCCTCCATAGCCTCTCCCCCAGGAACGATGCGCAGGCGCTCTCTTTCAAACACTACGGGGTTATCTTGATCGGCTTCTTCCCAACGCGTAGAAACAGGTATGAGTGCTTCACTCTTTGTGAGAGCTGCAAACAAGTTGGCGCCTTGGTCATTACGTGGGTCACTCCCCCTGATACCGAGCCCTGAGGTACAGTCTGCCTGTACGTCTAAGTCCACTAAAATGACATCAGCACTCTGCGCGAGTCGGCCAGCGAGCTGTAAAGACACTGCGGTCTTACCGACGCCTCCCTTCCCTGTGGCCACCACCAAAACTTGGGCTCGCCTCATGTGTTCCTCTCCTGTTTCTTTCTGCTTTGAGCGCCATCGTCTCAATTGACGACGCTCAACCACTCCATGTATATGTTAACATTTTCAGGCGTACTCCAACATATGGTTGAAAATAACGTCATAGCAAGCCCTCTTCGTGAGTATTTTAGCATCCTCTTACATAGGAGTGTTGGATACGACCTAAGCAAGCGTTACATAGCATCTCTAAACATATAATGCCATACAAAGAAATTGGCGACAGCAGTGCCGAGGTGGAGCGCCGGATTGTTCGCAGCTGGTTCTCTCTCCCCTGGAGACTCTTAGCAGACTATTTATGGAAAACTTTACACGGCAAAAATCGCTGATTTGAGACGGGTCAAAAAAACGGAGCGTTCAAACGGAGAGCTCGAGACACTTTTGAAGAAGCGCAGAAGATGCTGTGGCGCGTCAAGACCCGCTCCCCTGCCCTGCCTGATGTGGGGCCCAGACGCGTTTTGATGTCATCGCTGCACCTTCGTCAGTTTCTTGGCCGGAGCTGAGAAGCCACGCCTGGGGCTGATCTATCTCTACGCGATCCACAGCCGATACGACAGATCAGCTAGGAAAACTCTTAAGATGAACTACAGCGTTACTATAATATGTAGCATATGCCATAAAACGACATACGCAACCATACAGAGCCCTAAAATGACATCGCCGCAGACAAACCAGTTATAGGTTTCGAGCTAGCTCACGCCACCTTCAAAACGTCTCCGTGTAACACACGTTGCTATGCAACGCCTCTGGCGTTACCCGAACCTTAGTTTCAGGGGTGAAACGGGAGATGCACACATAAGATGCCAGAGTTGTGCACAAGATGCCATAAAAAGACATAAATGATCGGAATGCTGCAGATCGTGCTTTAACGAAACCCAGCTACGACACAAAACTCCCCTGCTGCTACCGGCCGTCTCCGATCGCACATAGCGATGTATCAGATGCCATATAAATACATAAAACGACTTAACCATTCATGATGTGCAATCCGGCAGGGCGCTAGGTCCCATGGCATTCCCCTGAGAGCGCTCTTTACAACAACTGCCCTAACATGCCAGAGTTGTGTAGCACATGCCATAAAAAGACATAACTGGCCTACTTCGAGCTAGCGGCCCAGTACCCGTCCTGGTCTCGTGTGGTTTTGAAAAGACATGAATAAAGCAGCATAGAGAAACAGAACAATGAAGTAGATGCCATAAAAAGGCATAACCTAAACGCGGGTGCGGATCTAAGATCTGTGCCAGGTCGCTGGGTGTTGAACGCTGCATGGTGCTTTATGTTGCTTAGAACAGCATTAGATGCCATAACAAACTTGGAGCATACACTGCTCTAAACAACCAGTAGCTAACCTAAGAACGACAACTTAGGCCCAGATGGTGGTCATGTTATGGCGATCTATGTTGTCATAGACGTGCTTATAACGACATAGATAGTGCAGCACGTAGCATAAGAAGCCATCTCAACGTATAAAACAGATCTTTTGAAGGCTCTTTCGGGCTTTTCCCATGCTAAATAGTGTGGAACATAAAAAAGACATGAGTACAGATATGAAACGCATCTGCTGTATACGTTTCCTGTGCTACTTTGCAAGTGATGCACGACAAAGATGCAAACGGAGCCGTGGAACATACATCAGAAGCGTCCATTTCTCCTACACGCGTTGTGCCCAAAGTGTCAATCGAGGAAGCTCTCTCCTACATAGACGCACTTGGTGACGACGCCGTAGTTTTCGATGACGGGTACGTAGGTGACGACATAGAAGAGGATGATTCTCATCTAGGTCTAGTTGGCACACACGAGGACGACATTGGCGAGCATCTGGTCTCGTCGAACACTCGGAACTGGTGGCGACAAGGAAACGCCCTCGATATGGAGAGACTGCGCGACAGTCTGCCTTTTTGGTGCCCACCTGGTTACACGCGTGACGATCGTGGCGTGTGGCGCTACGCATCTAACGGTGTGCGGGTACCGGGCGCTCGTGACCGAACTTTAGCGAACACATGGGACCTTGAAAAGCGCGGGGTGCTTGTTGGTTTATCGCGTGCCCGTGCGAGATGCCACGCCGAGTTGTCCTGGATGACCGAAGTTGAGGTCCGCACGGGAGACCACACTTATGTCTTTGTAGAAAAGAGCATTTGGGATGCCTTATCGAAACACAGCCTCGGAGTAACTGCGCCAGAGTTGTCAGGGGAGAAGTTGTGGGACGCCCAGGACGTAGCCATGTTCCTCAGAGTCAAGCCCGCAACTGTGTGGAGCTACGTGTCACGCGATGGATTCCCTGCTCCAGTCTCGCAAGCTGGGCGCGCTGGCATGTGGAGCGAGCCACTCGTTGTTCAGTGGTATCTCTCACGACCTGGTCAAGGATCACGTAGCGATGTCCGCAACAAGCGCAGTGGGCGCTTAGGGCAACCAGGTAGGCGTAAGTAGCAAGCGCTTTATTAAGAAGTAGTGACCATTGGGTCGGTGGACATCGACAAACTGACAGCGACCTGCTCCCATCTCACGAAAACACGTTTATTTGTAGAACCACTGCGCGTGTACTGCGAAGACAATCTTCTTGTCATCGACACGTGTTACGACACGCTGCGTTTAGAGATCATCTCAGGTGACGCGGAGTGGTTCTTGAGCGCTCAAGCTCTCGGTGGACTTACATGCCGTGTGCTGCCTCACACACGTGCGGACTGCGTGTCTGTTGCGGGTGTTTGGGAAGAGCAGATGCACATGTTGGTGGGTGTCGTCGTCTAATGACGACCTTTTAACTGCGCGAGTTTTAACTAAACAGCTACTGAAGAGCTGTGAGGTTTTACTTGCGGTTAGGGCGTCGATTAGCTGCAAGTCCTACGTCACGAAGAGCTGCTTTTACTCTCTTGAGACGGTTACGAAGAGCTACATCTTGGGCTGCAAACATTGCAACAAACATCTCAGCAAAAAGCTCGTCGCGGTTTGTTGTTGCGTAACGACCAAGGACACTAGCGACTTGAGCACCAGAGGTAGCCCTGATTGTCTTAGCGCGCTCAACACCACCTGCGTGACGGCCGTTGCGTGAGAGCGGGGTTGGATAGTTGATGAGATGCTTTCCCCATTGTGAGACAGCTGGAGTGCGGTCCAAGTCCAACACGGCGCGCGAGATCTCGCCATACACAAGTTCGTAGGCGCTTGGTCCCAAGAGAATGAGTTCAGCGTCAACAAGATGACCGAACTCGTGAGTGAGTGCATATGGGAGAGCGTTCAAGTGATGCTGAACAGCTGAGGTCGTACCAGACGGATTACGGCGGCTTGGGGGAGTGTTACGCATACGTAGCAGTGCGTTGTAGGCACTACGAGAGCCAAATGCGGTCGACAAGTCGATGCCGCCAGTAGACCACACATCGTTGACACCCAGGCTCTCGGCTTCAGAGACAGCTTTCTGCACTTCTAAGGAGGCGAACGGTTGCTGATCTAAAACTGAGCGGGGTGGAACCCGGTAGTCGGTCAAAGAACGAAGAGGCGCGACGCACTCGTACGTGGTTGCTAAAGCGAGAGGCTGATTTTCTGGAAGAAGATAGTCGTACCAACGCGACAGCGGGCGAGAAGCCAGGTCGATGTAAGAGGGTGCGGTTGTCGGGAAGGATTCACGCAGAGCTACATATACATGAGCCGCTTCTTGAGCGAGTTCCAAAGGCATACGATCCATTGAACGGAGTTGGAAACCAGATGCGCCGTCATTAGAGCGTTCCCAGGCCTCAACCGATCGTGCGAGACGGGCAGGAGAAGCGTCGTTACGCGTGGGGATGCGCAGCGAGTTGGCCGCCAGACCAAACTGCGGGTACCCCTGCGTACTTGCTTCTACCTTTTCCATGTGACCTCCTAGATCCACTACTCACCGTGCCGATAAAGGCCCTTTGAGGCACGCAAGACGGGGAGGGTTCATGACGCTTAAATGCCCAAAAACCCAGTAGGGCACGCCTGGAATGGCCGCGGGATTTCTTTTTTAGCCAGTGAGCGGCCCGCCACGCAGAGGGGTGGCGGTGAGGCTGTCGGGACATGCTTTTAGAGACCCATAACACACTTTGAGAGGACCTTTTTTGGAGGTTTTAGGCCCGACAGGCCGAGTGGACATCAGGGCCGGCGCCCACACTGTAGGAGGTGTGCAAAACGGGACAGATTTCAACGCCAACACCTGGCTAGACGAAGGCAGTTTCGGTTCCTGGCTAGGCCAGATTGATAGTGGCGTGGCGTCAAACGTGGCCGCGTTCTCCAGATCCCGTACCAGTGAGGGTGTTTTGCTGTGTAAGGGTGTGGAGGTAGGAGTTGTAGGACCTACACCAGCAGGTCCTAGGGCTCCGGTTTCCAAAGACAGCATCTCAGAACGCACACTGCTTTCTGTAGCGAGCTTGCTCGGCCGAGTTGTTGGGTACGCGCCAGAGCACGAAGGTGACGTTGTTCAGAACATCGTCCCAGTGAAACAACTAGCCACTGAGCAGTCAAGCACTTCTTCTTCCGTGACGCTGGCGTTCCACACTGAAGCAGCGTTCCACCCGCACAAGCCTCGATACCTTCTCCTTTTATGCCTCAGAGGAGACCCGCAGGCTGCAACGACTTACGCGCTACTCAATGATGTTCTATCACTACTGCCAGACCAAGCAAGGCAGGACCTGTCGCGCGAAGAGTTCACAACTGGCGTTGATTCTTCGTACAACCCGCGGCCGGGTGCAGTATCCAAGCTTCACTCGGTCCTGAGTTCTGGAAATGTGCCCGTGTGGTGCTGGGACGAAGAACTCACACAGGGAACTACACCACGAGCGCGCGAAGCGCTCTTAGATCTAGCTGCCGCAGTAGCTGCCTGCTCACGAGCTGTTGTTTTAGAAGAAGGCGATCTGCTGATACTAGATAACAACTCTGTGGTCCATGGGCGCAGCCCGTTCTCGCCTCGCTTTGACGGCACTGACCGTTGGTTGCAGCGCAGCTTCGTCGTACCTGACTTGAGAGCCGTAGGTGACGACCTTTCTGGGAATGTCATCACCACATCATTCTCGTAAATCACGAAAAACGCGTGGCGAAAGACCTGTTTGTAGTCACTTTGTTTCGAAAGAGGCGTAGCAACGCGACTCCTCTTGTCTTGGAAGGACAGTTATAGGTATGGTCGAGAAGAACGAAATAAGCCCTGAGAAAGATGCAAGAGCACGAGCGCGCAAACGCGTAACGATCGCAGCTCTCGTGTCGGTGTTGCTGTGGGCTGTTTTTGCACCAAACATTCTCGGCAGGTCACAAGAAGTCAAAGTGCAAAAAGTAGGACTAGACCAGATCTTGACAGAGATCTCTAACGGAACCGTTAAGAAAGCAAAGCTGCTTGACGATTCACGCACTGTGATCGTGTATTTAAGTGACAAGAGCGCCTTGTCGTCTGGCTACACGAGCGACTACGGCAGTGTGCTCTTGGAGAAACTCCAAGCGAAGAAAGTAGATCTAGACGTCCCGAGCCGCGAACAACCAAACTTTCTCATGCAGTTCCTGCTGGGATCTTTTCTGCCAATCCTCTTGATCGGTGGCGCTTTCTATTATGTCAGTCGGAAAATGGGTGGCGGCGGCATACGCGCTTCTGTCATGGGTACGAAAGACAAGATCACCGAGATTCCAACCCAACGCTTCTCTGATGTCGCAGGATGTCTTGAAGCAGTCGAGGACCTTCAAGAAGTCGTTGGGTTTTTGAAAGAACCCGAGAAGTTTGAACGCCTCGGTGCGCGAGTACCGCGAGGACTGCTTCTAGTTGGACCTCCAGGAACAGGTAAGACCATGTTGGCGCGGGCAGTTGCAGGCGAAGCTGGTGTCCCATTTTTTGCTATGTCAGGATCGGACTTTGTTGAGATGTTCGTAGGCGTTGGTGCAGGGCGCGTCCGTACGTTGTTTGAAAAGGCACGCAAAGCCGGTAGCGCTATTGTGTTCATCGACGAGATTGACGCGATTGGAAAACAAAGAGGCGGTGGGGTCGTTGCAGGTTCTAACGACGAACGCGAGAACACACTGAACGCTCTCCTCGTAGAGATGGACGGCTTTGCAGAGTCTGGCGTCGTTGTTATCGCAGCCACAAACCGCGCTGATGTACTAGACCAGGCCCTTTTGCGTCCAGGTCGATTTGACCGACGCGTGATTGTTGGACTGCCGGACAAGAAAGGTCGCACATCTTTGTTTCGTATGTATCTCGAGCGCGCCACTTTAGAAGCAGACGTAGACATTGAGCAGTTAGCTACCAGCCTCGGCAAAAGATCTGTAGGGATGAGCGGTGCTGACGCAGCGGCTGTCATTAACGAAGCTGCGTTGTCAGCTGCCAAGCGCGACGGGTCACTTGGCATCAGCAGTGATGACGCTAACGACGCGCTCGAACGCGTTGCGTTGGGTCGCGAACGACGCTCAATGGAGGTCTCAGAACGCGGGCAACGAATCACCGCCTGGCATGAAGCAGGACACGCGGTCGTGTCTTTACACACTGACGGAGCGAACAAACCTGAACGTGTCTCCATTGTGCCACGCGGCAGCGCGGGAGGTGCTACCTGGTTTGGTAGTGACGAGGACGAACACTTTGTTACCAAGACTCAAGCGCTAGCTGAGCTTGCTGTTGCGTTTGGCGGCAGAGCAGCTGAAGAGATGCTGCTAGAGGGCGATTTCACCCAAGGCGCACAGAGCGACATTGCGTACGCGACTGCACACGCTGAGCGGATGGTGTGCGAGTGGGGTATGAGCGAGAAGATCGGCATGAAGCGCATTGACCGGGACCGACTGTTTGACATGACAGACGCCGTACGTGACGAGGTCAGTTCTCTCTTGACGGCAGCCATGGAGACAGCACGGCGCGTACTTCTCCAGGAGAAAGACAAACTTGAGCGCATCGCGAACGCTCTCTTGGAACACGAAACCCTCTCGTTTGATGATCTGGCGGCTCTTTCGACAGGTCCGGTGGCTTCTCTTTAAACACCCTTTTGGTAAGACAACCCCTGGCGAGCGCTCTCTACGCGTTCAAGGTGGAGTCTCTAAACAATGAAGGAGTGCCGATGATCCCAGACGGATTATTTAAAGCCGCCCAAGTGGCTGCTGGACAAAACGACATCTCGTATGTTGCGGTTTATGAAAACTGCCCGGTTGAAGACGAAAGCCTCGTACGACTCGTAGGAGCTGCCGAAGGTGTGTGTGCTGTTGGTGTGAATTACGCACGCAGCACAGGCTCATCATCTGCTGAGACATTGCAGGTCATTCCGTTCTTATGGATGGAGAACCTCGATGAACACAGAGTCAAAATAGCAGCAGCACTGATATCTATCGGTGTAGACACGGACGTTGCGCAAGCAGCGATCGCTTTAACAACGGAGGTTTGCTGATGGGTATGGATTTAGTGCCAATGTCAGTCAAGGACTCGTCTGATGACGAGCTTTGTCATTTCCATTCCAACTGGAGCGGCTGGACTTTACTGGCTGGACTACTAGTTGAAGTTGGAGCTGACATGACGCATTTTTCAGGTTCTAACGACGGAGACGAAGTTCCACAAGAACACGCGGAACAGTGGGGTGAGCTCATCGAGGAAAAACTCGACATGCTCTACTACATCGGCCGCTCTGAAACCATGACTGGTGCAAACAACATCTCGCAACCCGAGATGCTGCTTGTTGGTGATGGCTACAAACTGTTGATTTGGTCCTCGCAAGAAGGTATCGTCATCCACAGGCTCTCGGATCTCCCCGGGCTGCATGGATTCGTACGACACTTTGCAGCGTTCTGCAAAAACAGTAACGGCTTTTCCCAGTACTAACTGAAACACAACTCAAAGTCGGAGCAATTCGACTTTGAAGTATTCATTTACGCAGCCGCTGCACAGCTAGCTCCTAGACTCTTACTAGGAACAGGGAGTGGTGCCTTGACTGTGTTCTGTATGACAACCAACACACCATCACAAATTCGTCCGACAATGGCAATACTCAAGACTTTCAAATCCTCTATAGGTAGAGAGTTCTTACTAGGAGCCGTTTTAGCTGCCAGCCTTACAGGGGCGCTAGGTGCATTAGTGCTAAACCTCTGGCACTTAGATTATATCGATCCGTTTTGGAGTCCTATAGATAATTCAACACTTTTGGCTTATCTCCTGCGAGATTTCACGCTGCAGTTCTTAGGAGGATTCATCTCTGTGATCTGTGCTTACCCGTTTGCGCGTCGAGTTCTCCGCAGTACGTGTCCTGAGCTGTCTCTAGTAAAAGTACCTGTTCTACGCATTGCTCACATAGCTACCGTGTTCGCATTTTTATACGCAATCCTACTTGAGGTAAGTGACGCCATTGAGCTGTTCTCCCGAGTTACCGGATTTAACGCTTTTGTCTTTGTAGTAACACCGTTCCTCTTATTGGTAGGTCTCACAAAATGGCTTCGAGGAATACCTGCACTAGCTTACGCTGCTTTGGGATCTACTCAGCCTTTTCGTGACGCGCGCGCAACGGTTCGCGGGCGTGGTTTAGCGATGTTCGGTCGAGCTCTCCTCACCTCTATCGTGCTAGGTGTGTTGCTTTCCCCGATCTACCTTTTGTCGTTCTACGTCATTCCTATCGGCAGTGCTGCTCCACTTGCAGCGGGCGCGGTCGGGAACGTCTTCCTAATCGGCGTACTTGGCGCTGTAGTCAGAGTCGACCTTACGGACGCCTTCTTGCACAAAAAGACACAGATCAACAAGTAGGGTTCGGAGCTTTCACAGTCGTGGGCAGGTTGAGCGCTCTGTATCGAGGTTCTCGTAACTGAGATGAGGCTTTGAATTCCGGTTACCACGTATGCGAGGACTACCGTGGTGGGCCCTGGGTGCGTGTCGCCATGTGCGACGTAAACGCAGAACACCCCCAGGACGAACCCGGGGGTGTTCTACAACCTGAACAAACAAGCCTGTAAGGCTGAGCTAGATCACCAAGTTGAGTCAGTGTTGTAGCCGTAACCGATGTTGTAGTAAACATTCGTAGGCGCTGTTGGTTCGGCGCCAGTCCAACCAGTCGAAGGTGTGGTTTCACCAATGTTTAGGTCCGTTGCTGAACCTGTGCAAGCTGTAGTGAGCGACGCAGAGACAACACCAGGAACGTTTGCGTTCTCTGACAAGCCGAGATAGACAGTCTGGCCACCCTTACGGAAAGCGAAGCAGAACTGCTCAGACCATGTGGTAGTTGAAGTGACACCTACTGGAGAGGTGCCGGCGGACGTACCGAGCGCCATCATGGGATTGGAATCGCACGGATCACCGGTTCCGCCAGCTACTGCGTTGCATAAACGCGCCCATTTTGACGGACCACCAGAAGACACAGCTGACATGTCGTCGTGGTTCCACACAAGGACGCGCAACGAGTTAGAAGTCAAGGACTCTGTGTGGACACTTGCGTCTGGAAGATCCTTAATCAAGTCAGTGCCGTTCAATCCCTTGAGCATGTCGAGCACCAACTGACCTTGACGTGGGTTTGTCTGGTTAGGG
>Ga0208226_1000150_pt1 | contig 22010 bp, 18 predicted proteins | sample LakMenE18May11ns_FD_150713 | JGI IMG/M metagenome (GOLD analysis project Ga0208226, IMG submission 150713) | Freshwater microbial communities from Lake Mendota, WI - 18MAY2011 deep hole epilimnion ns (SPAdes) | ecosystem: Environmental > Aquatic > Freshwater > Lake > Epilimnion/Euphotic zone ... | reverse complement strand
CCCCCTGTGTTTGTGGAGCTAAGGGGAATTGAACCCCTGACCTCTTGCATGCCATGCAAGCGCTCTACCAATTGAGCTATAGCCCCGCTATTTCCTGAACGATCATAGCGTTATGGGAAAGGCATTCCTTGTGGTTCTTCAATCCCCATAAGGGTTGCTGGCGTTGTTTCGCCAAAAGTTACCCGGCCTTTGATATTTCTACCGTGTCGTATGTTCCGCTCTTAACGAGTTTTACTGTGATGCCGTTTGAAGTAACTGAGTTTCCAACATCCAGTATCGCATCAAGTATTCCGGGCGTTCCGCAATCGTTCCCAACCAAACCTCGCCCCGATGGTGGCACCAAAATCTGAGTACCTTCACCATGACCAATTGTTGCATCAACGATGTACACCAAGACTCCTGCTCTATTGGTTGGAGCCTTACAGTCGTAGCTGGCAGGACGACGCGATTCGACGGCGAGAATTTTCGTCGGAGAAATCTTGATCATTGCAGACTTGATTCCGGCTGTTCGATTATCTATCGGATTCAGCATGATGGTCGTCTTGCTCAAATCTGAATAGTTCTGACAATAAAGAGATTCGGCTGGTAGCCAACCAATAATCCAACGCAGCCAGCTACTCAATGTGCGGGACGGCCCATCTTGGCTCGACAACATGTCGAACCCACTAAATGGTCCGATTGGCACAGGAATATCAACTTGGCCATGGTTGTTCCAGTTGTATTTCAAATCGGGCAATTTGAACATGTGGCCGGTTTCGTGCACCCAATAACTCCAGTAATTCTTTGGCTGAACATCAAAGTAGGAACCAGCCAGGGCGTAATTCATTATTGGCCCCTCGTTGGTTGGTATCGGTGCTGAAAGATTTAGATCCTTGAACGCTTGCGAGCTCTCCACAAAAACCTTTTGGTCTTTCGGTGCCAAGAAATACACAGCCCTTACGCCGGTGAAATCGACGTACGGATCGGCCGCAGCAATTGCGGCTATTGCCATCGCATCGCCCCCACCAGATCGAGCCTGATAGTAAGTCGACGCAGATCCTGGTACTCGTACATACTTGTCATAAGTTGACCAAACGAATGAAACTTTGCCTTCAGAAACGGTGTCAAACCAGCTGTTGAAGAGTTTTATCTGATCCGTTACGCGTGCGAGCGGATTTGCCTCGCCAGGAAGATCGGCCCAATCAATTGGAATGAGCACAACTTTGAACGTGCCAGCAGGCTCGAGATTGCCGCCGATTGGAGGAAACGCCACAAAAATGTTTCCATACTTTGCGCGTTCCGGACTCGCCTCAACGAGTTTGCATTGTTCCGTACTTACACCCGTTGTGGTTGGAGCAAGATACATTTCAGTTGGTTGCGAAGTTGGACTCTTTTTGCCTTTTGCTGTTAATGGCTTCGCCTTCCACACAGTCTTTTTCCCAGATGCAACGCAAATGTATCTAACACCTTTCGTGGTTTGCGTTAAACCAGCCTTACTGCATTTGCCTCCGTTGGCTGCGGCTCCAACTATCACGCAAGTGGATGAGAGGAAAATAACAAAACTCAGAGCAAGAACTTTGGCAGGTATCGATAAACGACTCATCAGATTCAATCTCCTATCGAGGTTTGCCAACTGACTACAGGCACGTCTGTATAGAGACGCTCAATCTCGTAGAACTCGCGCATTTCCTCTGCGAAAATGTGGACAATGACGTCGCCGTAGTCGAGCAGCACCCACTGTTGTTCGCCGGCGCCCTCGCTTCGAAGCAGTGCACGGCCTAGTTGCTCGCGCACCTGAGTGGTGATTTCGCTGGCGATCGTGCGTACCTGGCGCGAGTTGCTGGCGCTAGTGACCACAAACATTTCGGTAATCGCAAGAACATCACCGACGTCAAGCACCTGAATGTTGCTGCCCTGCTTTTCGTCGGCGGCACGCGCAGCAACGATGGCTACCTCTCGTGCTGTTACGACGGCGTTATTCATCTGCGGCAATCGTGGTGGGTGGCAGCGCGGGCGACGAACCAAGGAAGTTGACAAAGTCCTGGCCAATAACGATTTGGGCGCTGATTCCCTCTACTGGTTTTTTTAGTTGCTCGTATTTCAGTGGCCCCAACACTGCTTCGAGGCCAACCTTTGCTAGTTCCAACATTGCTTTATCGGAATAGCGGAAGGTGGTTTGCTGCGGCGGCGTGTCGGTGAGTTCGCGAATGAGCACGACCGAAGCACCGATGTAGTTGAGGCGCTCGACAACTGCGCGCGTGATGTTGGCATCGTTCAATGAACTATCAACTTGAATTGCTAGCGAGCCAGATGGAAGCGAGAGGCTGCTTGGCGCAACACTCGCCATGATCATCAGCACTTCGAAACGATCGAGTGCGTACAAGTCGAGCAGTGCTGGATTGTCGGCACCACTGAGCGGCTGGGCCGACAGCTGCCAAACCTGAACAGGGCCTGCAAACACACGGCGCATAAACGTGCCGATGTCTGTTGGCACTTCGTTAGGTGTGCTCGTTGGTGAAAGTTGCAGTTGCTCGGGAGGCAACCCAGTGCCAACTGCCGAGGCAATGCCAGCCCACAGCGACTTAATGCGCGGCAAACGTGTTGATTCCGGCTCGCTCAATTTTTGCGCCATCAACGTAAGGGTCATTTGGTCGGCAGTCAAGGTTTGGGTGCCTGCAGGAAAAACTTCGGTGTCGGTTGCAATAGGTTGCGGCGGCAGCGTTGTCTCGGACGAGCGGCGCTTCACCGTGGTGGTGGTTGCCGGGTCGGGCATAACAAGTGAAGTATTGATCAATGGAACGTCGAAGGTGACATCCACAGTGGGAAGCATGCTGAAAACATTGGTGATGTCGGTCGCGCTGACTGCACCCACCACGCTGAACGAAACATCGAGCAAGCCCTCGACATCCAATTGCAATGCGGCAAGACCAGCCTGAGTGAACGAATCGCCAACGCGACGTGGTGCTTCGTTGCCAATTATTTCGGCACGCGAACCAACCGGGATGGAAACAATGGTGCCGCCAGCGCCCGATGGGTCGAGCACGAACGCAGTAAGCGAAGTAGCAACGTTGACGTCGTTAACAGTGACCAGCAACGCGGCAGGAGTTGCGGGGATTTTTAATGCGCCAGACGCATCTACGTTTTTGCCACCCGACGAATTAAGCAACGTGCGCGCGCCGTACACACCGCCGATAGGAAGCAAGCAGGCTGCGCCAATGCCGCACAGCATGGCGGCCAGCAGACGCTTTCGTTGTCGGGAAACTATTGCGGTCATGAACTAAGAGATTCTTCCACCTGAGCCGTACAAACCACGCTTCTCAATTTCTGCCAATACAGGTGCAGTCACCAAATAGTCGAGAGGTCGTCCGTCTGTGAAGCGAGCACGTAAGTCTGTGCTGCTTACTTCGAGGCGCGGAGACTCGACACGCAACCATTCGAATTGAGATGGAAGTTGCACGCTGACACCGGGCCGGTCGACAACCACCAATTGTGATTGCGCAACAACAGAATCGACTCGCTCCCAAGTTGGTAAGCCGGCAGCGGCATCGTCACCAACGATGGTGAACAATTGCGCATCCGGATACTTGAGCGACATTGTTTGCAACGTGTCGGCAGTGAAGCTTGGGCCGCCGCGGTCGATCTCGTCGCGCCCGGCAACCAAACCTTCCACGGTGCTTACTGCTGCTTCAACCAACGCCAACCGATCTAGCGCGCGAGTGACGCCGCGCTCGGAAGACTTTTGCCAAGGGTCGTGCGCAACCATCAACACCACAAGATCCAAGTTGAGGGCGTGGCGAACGTTGACCGCAGTGACCAAGTGGCCCACATGAGGAGGGTCGAAGGTGCCGCCGAAGAGGCCGACTCGGCGAATGACGGTTTGGGGCACCCCTGCAGTCTAAGAAAGCCGTGCTTCTACCCCTCCCATAGCAATTTGCAACCCGAGGGCAATTCAATCAACCCCGAGAGGTCGACGAAAGCCAATGCCAGTATGGAATTAAAAGTTTCAAGAAATTTGTTCTAACCCCTTCCAATATTTCTGCCGATGAACTAATGTCACATACCCCACTAATAGCAACCCCCCAAACCCCCCACCCCCCAAGAAACGGTCCCCCCATGTCTGATGCAATCGGTCTCTACCTCAACGAAATTGGCAAAGTACCCCTGCTGAACGCAGAGGACGAGCGCAACCTCTCCAAGGCCATCGAAAAGGGCCGTGACGCCACCGCAAAGCTGGCAGCCGGCGAGCGTGGCGCAGCACTTCGCGCCGATTTGCGCGCTGCCGCCAAGGCCAAGGATCACTTCATCCGCTCCAACCTCCGACTGGTGGTCTCTATTGCCCGCCGTTACCCATTGCCACAGGGCATGGACTTGCTGGACTTGATCCAGGAAGGCAACTTGGGCTTAGAGCACGCAGTCGACAAGTTCGACTGGCGCCGTGGATTTAAGTTTTCGACCTACGCAACTTTCTGGATCCGTCAGGCCATCGGCCGTGCACTCGACCAGAAGGCAAGCCTCATTCGTATTCCTGGCGATCGCTCGGCAACATTGCGCGCAGCACTTCGTCAGGGCTCGGGCGATGCCGAAGGCCTCGACTCGATGAACGCCGAACTGCACCGCCTCACCACCCCAGTGTCGCTCGACAAGACCATTGGCGACGACGGCGACGCAACGCTTGGCGACTTGGTTCCAAATGATGACATCAGCCCAGAAGAGGCCGTCATGTCGATGGTTGAAACCGACTTGCTCGACAACTTGCTGAACACCTTGGACGAGCGTGCTCGTTACGCGGTGGAAGCACGCTTCGGCATGCATGACGGCGAGCGCAAGAGCTTCCGTCAGGTTGGCGAAGAGCTTGGCGTTACAGCAGAGGCAGCCCGCCGCTTGGTGAGCCGTGCCGTTGATTCGTTGCGCGACGACGCTGGCGATTTCCTGACCGTCTAAACCCGCTGGGTTTAGCGCGATCGAGTTCGTACACTTCCCATTGACGTATGAGCACACGTAACTGGACACCCTCTTCATGGCATGCATTCCCTGCCGTGCAACAGCCAAACTGGCCCGACTCGGCGCAGCTTGATGGCGCGCTAAAACAGATCGCGTCGTTCCCTCCGCTTGTGTTTGCAGGTGAGGCTCGGTCGTTGCAGGCCGCACTCGGCCAGGTGGCAAGCGGCAACGCATTTCTATTGCAGGCCGGCGACTGTGCCGAAAGCTTCGAGGAATTCACTGCAGTAAACATTCGCGAAAAGTTGCGCGTGATTCTGCAGATGGCAGTGATGCTCACCTATTCCATGGGCGTACCCGTGGTGAAGGTTGGCCGCATTGCCGGACAGTTTGCTAAGCCACGTTCGAACGACACCGAAATGGTGGATGGCACCGAGTTGCCAGTGTTCCGTGGACACATGGTGAACGACCCAATCGCGAACCTTGATGCACGAGTGCCAAACCCACAACGTTTGGTGCAGGCATACCATCAGGCTGCAAGCACGCTCAACTTGGTGCGCGCATTTACAAAAGGCGGCTTTGCCGACCTGAACCGCGTGCATTCCTGGAACCAAGAGTTTGTCGCAACAAGCGCAGAGGGCCAGCGTTACGAACAAGTTGCGTCGGAAGTAGAGCGCGCACTTGCATTCATGCGCGCCTGCGGCATCGACACCGAGACCAACAACGCGCTGCACCAAGTGGACGTGTACACCAGCCACGAGGCACTGATTTTGGGCTACGAAGAGGCGCTCACCCGCCAAGATTCGCTTACTGGCGGTTGGTACGACTGCAGCGCGCACATGTTGTGGATTGGCGAGCGAACCCGCCAACTAGACGGCGCACATGTGGAGTTCTTGCGCGGCGTAGAAAACCCACTGGGTTGCAAGATTGGCAAAACAACCGACGTTGATTACGTGTTGTCGCTGTGCGAAAAACTGAACCCTGCTCGCATACCTGGCCGCCTCACACTTATTTCGCGTATGGGTGCCAACAGCGTTGAAGAGTCGCTCCGCCCATTGCTTCGTGCAGTGCGCGACGCCGGCCACCCTGTGGTCTGGGCATGCGACCCGATGCACGCCAACACTTTCACTGCGCCAAACGGCCGCAAGACCCGCAACTTCGAAGACATCATGAGCGAAATCGTTGGCTTCGTGAAGGCTCACCGCGCAGAAGGCACATGGCCAGGCGGCATCCACATTGAACTCACCGGCGACAACGTGACCGAGTGCCTTGGTGGCTCGGAAGCCGTCAGCAACGAAGACTTGGACACGCGCTACGAAACAGTGTGCGACCCACGCCTCAACGCTCGCCAGTCGTTGGATTTGGCATTCCGCGTTGCAGAACTGATTCGCAGCAATACTTAGTGCCTGTGGGCGCTGCACAACTTCAATCGTTTCAACTCGTTGAATCTTGGCCGGTCACTAGTGCCGCAGCCGGAGTAATCGACCAATTTGGCAACGTGCATCTGCACGGAGATACCAACACAAGGTTTCGGTTGGCGTCTGTTTCAAAGGTGATGACCGCGTGGGCAACGCTGATTGCCGTTGAAGACGGCACCACGAGCCTTGACGCCGAAGTTGGACAGCATGGAAGAACTCTTCGACAACTGCTTGCGCACGCTGGTGGTTACGGTTTTGATGCCGTCGAGCCCATCGTGAGCGCAGAACGCAAACGCATTTATTCCAACACGGGTTACGACATGATTGCGCAGCATGTTGCAGAATCCAGCGGTATTGATTTTGATGAGTATTTATTCGAAGCAGTGTTTGCTCCCCTGCAGATGTCGTCAACCGAATTGTTGGGCTCGGCCGCAAAAGATGTGCACTCGACACTTGCCGACGTTGCGTTGTTTGCAGCCGAGATGCGTCACCCAACACTGTTTGCGCGTTCTACATTTGCCGAAGCAACCTCGGTGCAATACAACGAACTTGAAGGTGTCGTACCTGGCCTTGGTCGTTACTCACCGTGCCCATGGGGCCTCGGGCCCGAGATCAAGGGCGCAAAGCACCCGCACTGGACAGCCACTCGCAACAGTTCTTCCACCTTTGGTCATTTCGGTGGCACCGGAACATTTGTATGGGTAGACCCAGTTGCCAACGTTGCGTGCTTCGCACTCACCAATCGCGAGTTTGATGAATGGGCACTAAGTGCATGGCCATCGTTTGGCGATGCAGTGCTAAACGAACTAGGCCGCTAAGACTTCAAACACCACAAGTACACTGACGCGATGACAATTCGCGAGCGTGATCACCGCGCCGACGCGTTGTTGTTGATGGCGTGTTCGTTCGCCGTAGCCACATCCAACTCGGTGATCTTCGCCGCGTTGGGCGACTTGCAAGACACCTACGGTTTCCCCGACTCGGGCCTTGGGCTCATTGCGGGTTCGGGTTTTCTTACTGGCTTCCTCGTGCAGTTATTTGTTTCTCCGTTTGCCGACCGCGGCCACACCAAGCGGCTCATCATGGGCGGCATGTTGCTTGGCGCATTGGGTTCGTTGCTCATGGCCTTCGGCACCGGCCTTCCCCAGTTTGTTTTAGCCCGAGCAGTGATTGGATCGTCGTTCGGCTTCGTCTTCCCCGCAGTTCGCGCGCTGATTGCGCATGTCGACCCAGAGCGCCGGGGCGAACGCCTGGGCCGCCTTGCTGGCGTGGAACTATTGGGGTTTGTTGCAGGCCCGCTGTTTGGCGGTTTGCTTATCGACCCAATCGGTTTGCGCTCGGTGTTCCTGTTGTTCGGCTTCGTGAACTTGATTTCGATGTTCACCATTTCATTTCGGTCTTTTCCGCAACTTCCTAAATCCACCGACTCGCGAAAGCCAAGCCTGGAGTTGCTGCGCTACCCGCGTGTGCGCATTGCCGTCATTGTTGCAATGGCCATCCAGGCGCCAGTTGGCATTTTCGATGCCCTATGGGACAGGTATCTCACCGACTTGGGTGGCGGTAACTCCATGGTGGGCATTTCGTTTGCGTTGTACACCGTTCCGTTTTTTATCTTCTCTACATTCGGTGGGCGGCTTGCCGACAAATACGACCCACAAAGAATTTCACTGTGGATGATGATCTTGGTTGTTCCCGCCGTCACTGGTTACGGTGCGTTCAATACGTTGACACCGGTCATTTTGTTAAACGTTTTTGAGGGTGTGGCACAAGCACTGATGTATCCATCGTCGGCAGCAGCGGTTGCAAAAGCAGCGCCACATGGCCGCGCATCTGCGGCCCAAGGTTTGGCAGGTGCTTCCGGTTTGCTGATGTCGATGACATTGGCATTCACTACGCCATCTATCTACGGAGCATTTGGTGCACTCGCCGCATTCGGCGCAGTTGGCTTACTGATGACCGTCCTTACCGGTTCGGCCGCACTGATGTTGTGGCGACTGAACCGGCGCGAACAGTTGAACTAAATCAGCTCAAGCGCTCGACAATCATGGCCATGCCTTGGCCGCCACCAACACACATGGACTCCATGCCCACTGTCTTGTTGGTGCTTTGCAAACCGTTGATGAGCGTGGTCATGATGCGTGCACCGGTCATACCGAATGGGTGACCAAGTGCGATTGCACCACCATGCACGTTGAGTTTGTCCATGCTGATACCCAAGTGCTTGGCCGATGGGATCACTTGTGCAGCAAACGCTTCGTTGATCTCGACAAGGTCGATGTTGTCAATCGTCATGCCCGCACGCTTTAGTGCTTGGCGGCATGCCTCGATTGGTCCAAGGCCCATGATCTCTGGGTTAAGCCCAGAAACACCCGACGAAATAATGCGTGCAAGTGGTGTGATGCCAAGTTGCTTAGCTTTCTTTGCGCTCATCACCATGACTGCTGCGGCACCGTCGTTCAATGGGCATGCGTTGCCTGCAGTGATCTGGCCGTCGGGGCGGAACACTGGCTTGAGTGCTGCAAGGCCCTCTGCCGTGGTGCCATCGCGTGGGCCGTCATCTTTGCTGACAACCGTGCCGTCTGGAAGTGTGAGCGGCGTAATTTCGCGTTCGAAGAAACCGTTCTGTTGGTTCTTCACAGCCAACTGCTGCGAACGTGCACCGAATGCGTCCATCTCTTCGCGAGTAACGCCCTCAACTTCGCGAACGTTTTCTGCAGTCTGGCCCATGGCGATGTACGCATCTGGCAAACCTGTTGGTGCAGTCCATGTTGGCTGGCCGCCGGCTGCACGCAACTTGGTGCGCTCGCCCGAGGGCTTAAAGATTGCGTTCGGTGCCATGTCGCTTGCGCCATGCGCATAACGACTAACTGTCTCTACGCCTGCTGCGATAAAGCAATCGCCTTCGCCAGCGTTGATGGCATGTGCAGCCATGCGAATGGTCTGCAAGCTGGACGAGCAGTAACGGTTAACGGTGACGCCAGGAACATCGTCGAGGCCAGCAAGAATTGCCACCATTCGACCAATGTTGAAACCGCCTTCGCCTGCAGGCTGGCCAATGCCAAGCATGAGGTCTTCTACGTCGCTTGCCTTCACCTGTGGAACTTTGGCCATCAGTGCGCGCACGATTTGTGCCGACATGTCGTCTGGGCGCAAGTCGATAAGGCTGCCCTTATTTGCACGACCAATTGGGCTGCGGGCTGTTGCGACAATGACTGCTTCGGACATTTTTGGCTCCGTTCGATCCTGAATGAATAGTTGTAGAACGGTACCATTTGCCCATGGAACTCACCGAAGTGGCGCTCGACAGCATCAACATCTCCGACCCCGAATTTTGGAAAGCCCCCCAGCAAGTGCGGGAATCCACATTCGCCACCCTGCGTCGCCAGGCCCCCGTCAAATTCTTTGAGGAAATACCCCTCGTCAACTTCCCCGTTGGGCCCGGCTACTGGGCACTCACCAAGCACGAGGACATCTGGCATGCCAGCCGCAACCCAGACTTGTTCTGCAGCGGCAAGGGCACCAATATCCCCGACCTCACGGTGGAACTCAACGAATTCTTTGGCTCCATGATCAGCATGGACGACCCAAAGCACGTACGACTGCGCACCATCGTTTCCAAGGGCTTCACACCAAAAGAAATTGCACGCGTTGAGGAGTACGTGAAAAAGAAAGCCCGCACCGTCGTAGATCGAGCGATTGAAAAGCATGGCGACAGCGAGTTTGATTTTGTTGACAACATCGCTGCACCGTTTCCGCTGCAGATCATTTGCGAAATGATGGGCATTCCAGAAAGCGACGAGCGCCAGATTTTGGACTGGACCAATGTCATCCTTGGCGCCGGAGACCCGGACTTTGGCGGAACTCTTGAGAACCTGATCACCGTTGCACTCGAGATCTTTGCTTACGCGCAAGCGCTGGGTGAAGCCCGTTTGAAGAACCCAACGGACGACCTCACCAGCGTGATGATGCACTCCATCGTGGACGGTGACCGCATGTCGTCGCAAGAGTTTGGCAGCTTCTTTATCTTGCTTGTGGTTGCCGGAAACGAAACCACACGTAACGCCATCAGCCACGGCATGCGCCAACTTTCGTTGCAACCAGACGAACGCGCCAAGTGGTTCAACAACTTCGATGCCAATACAAAAACTGCCGTCGAAGAAATTGTCCGCTGGGCATCACCTGTTATTCACTTCCGCCGCACCGCAACCCGCGACACCGAAATTCGTGGAGTCAAAATCAAAGAGGGCGAAAAAATCGTGATGTGGTACAACTCGGCCAACCGCGACGAGGACGTGTATGCAAACCCATACACATTCGATGTCACCCGCGCCGCAGCACCAGCGCAAGTTGGCTTCGGTGCTGGTGGCCCGCACTTCTGCTTGGGCGCAAACCTTGCACGTCGCGAAATTGCCGTGATGTTCGACGAAATTCGTCGACGCATGCCAAACCTGCAGATCACTGGCGAGCCCGCCTATCTACAAAGCAATTTCATTAACGGCATCAAGCGCATGCCGTGCCGCATCAACCCCTAGGCAACTAGGGGCGCGTGCTCGATACTGGGCAACACGTATTTGGCAAACAAATCGCACTCGTCTAGATGCGGGTACCCAGAAAAGATAAATGCATCTATGCCCGCGTCTATCAATTCGTTGATCTTTGCCGTCACCTGATCTGGGTCGCCCACGATGGCAACGCCAGCACCGCTGCGGGCACGCCCTACCCCCGCCCACAAATGGCGTTCGATGTACCCATCGGCGTCGGCGTTGTCGCGAAGTTCGCTTTGCCGCGTGACACCAGCGGATTTGGAATCGAGCGACTTGGCGCGAATTGCCGCACCCGTCTCGTCATCCAATCTGGAGAGCAACAGCCTTGCCGCTTCGCGCGCCTCGGCTTCGGTTTCACGAACAACAACATGAGAGCGCCAGCCATAACGCATAGTGCGGCCGACGGCTGCCGCACGCGATTCGACATCGGCGCGAACACTGGCCACATTTGCAGTGATGTCGGGCCACATCAAATACACGTCGGCAATGTGTGCTGCACATTCGCGTGCTTCACTCGACAGCCCGCCGAAGTAAATAGGTGGAGCGCCAAAGCCAAGGCTTGCCTGATTGCGCGAGACCCGAGGCGCATCGATGTGCAGTTGAAGAAACTCGCCGTCGATATCCACCCTGCCCGTATTGAGCAATGACTTGACCGCTCCAAAATATTCGGTGGTTCGCCGATAACGGGCCTCGCTCGGAAGCGACTGTCCGGGAATGTCGGACGAGATGGCATTGATGGTGAGCCGCCCAGCCGAAATGTCTTGCAATGTGGAAATTTGCCGCGCCAATTGCGGAGCCACCACTTCGCCCGTACGAACTGCAAGCAACAACTTGATTCGCTCGGTGACAACGCTTGCCGCTGCAGCAAACGTTGTTGCGTCTATGCCAAGCTCGAAACCCGATGGCAGCAATACATTGTTGAAACCGTTTTCTTCGGCACGCAACACAATGTCGCTGCAGTGCAGCCACGAGCTTGCAAGCTTTGGGTCGGTTACGCCAAGAAACTGATAATCGTCATCGCACAGCGCCGCAAACCAGGCCAGTTCGACCGGCTTGCGACGCTGATTAATCAATGAATGTCAGGAACAGCCGCTGGACGAACCGCAATCGCCACATACGTAGCACGCACCTGCGCGCTGCATGTTGGCCGAGCCGCACGACGAGCAGATTGCGCCAGTTTTTGCTGGTGTCGATGCTGCTGCGTGTGACTGCTGTGCGGAGAGATCCATTTGTGCAACCAAATCCTGAACCGATGGGATGGTCTTTGGATCGCTGATGACGTCTACGCCTTGTGCTGTGTCGGTGACCGACTCTTCAACACCTGGCAACGTTGGCTGCATGCGCTCTTCGCGGGTGTAGATACCCAATTCGGAACGCTCATCGGCCGATAGATACTCGACTGCCAAGCGGCGGAAGAGATAGTCGATGATGGACGATGCCATGCGGATGTCGGAGTCGTCGGTCATGCCGGCTGGCTCGAAGCGGGTGTTGATGAATGCCTCGACGAATGCGCGCAGTGGCACACCGTATTGCAAGCCGTACGACACGCTCTTTGCGAACGAGTCCATAATGCCGGCAAGTGTTGAGCCCTGCTTCGACACAGTGAGGAACACTTCGCCTGGGCGACCGTCTTCGTACTCGCCGATAGTGGCAAAGCCCTTGCAGTCTGCAACGCGGAATTCGAATGTGCGGCCACGACGTGAACGTGGAAGCTTCTGACGAACTGGCTGCATCACTACTTTTTCAACTATGCGCTCGACAACTTGTGTTGCCGCGGTTGCTGCATCGGCCGTGCCCTTTTCGCCGTCTTTCTTGGCGGTGGACAATGGCTGACCAACCTTGCAGTTGTCGCGGTAGATAGCAACAGCCTTGATGCCGAGTTCCCACGACAACATGTGCAGTGCTTCGATCTCTTCGATCGTTGCTTCTTCTGGCATGTTCACTGTCTTGGAGATTGCACCCGACAAGAACGGCTGAGCCGCTGCCATCATGCGCACGTGACCTTCGTAGTGAATGGTGTTGTCACCCATCGAGCAGGCGAACACTGGCAAGTGCTCGGCCTTCAAGTCGGGTGAGCCGACGATGGTCTTGTTGGTGTCGATGTATGCAATGACGCGATCGATGACCGGACCTTCGTAGCCCAAGTTCTTCAGCGCGCGTGGCACCGTCTGGTTAACGATGGACATGTTGCCGCCGCCAACCAACTTCTTGAACTTGACCAGGCCCAAGTCTGGCTCGATACCGGTGGTGTCACAGTCCATCATGAGGCCGATGGTGCCAGTTGGTGCAAGCACCGTTGCCTGGCTGTTGCGAACGCCGTACTCTTCGCCGTCGCGCACTGCGTTGTCCCATGCGAGGGTTGCAGCGTTGACGAGATCTTGCTGCACAACGTGTGCATTCACGATCTCGGCGTTGGCATCGCGGTGCATGCGCAACACGTTGAGCATGTAGCGCTCGTTAGCTGCGAAGCCGGCAAATGGCCCCATGCGGCTGGCGATACGTGCGCTTGTGGCGTACGCGTGGCCGGTCATCATTGAGGTAAGTGCACCGGCCCAAGCGCGGCCGCCGTCGGAGTCGTATGGCATGCCGAGTGCCATCAAGAGCGCACCAATGTTTGCGTAGCCCAAGCCCAACTGACGGAAGAGGTGGCTGTTCTCGCCAATCTTTTCTGTTGGGTAATCGGCGTTGCCTACAAGAATTTCCTGTGCGGTGAACATCACTTCGATGGTGTGACGGTATGCGTCTACATCAAAGATGTCGTCATCGCTGAGGAACTTCAGCAAGTTGATGGATGCAAGGTTGCATGCCGAGTTGTCGATGTGCATGTATTCGCTGCATGGATTGGAACCGTTGATGCGGCCGGTTGCATGCGCGGTGTGCCACTTGTTAATGGTGGTGTCGAACTGCAAGCCTGGGTCGGCGCATTCCCACGAGGCGGTGGCAATTTGGCGCCACAAGTCGCGGGCACGAATGCTGCGCACTGGTGCACCGTCTTTAACGGCCTTGTATGTCCAGTCGCGATCTTCCTTGACTGCGTGCATGAACTCGTCGGTGACGCGCACCGAGTTGTTGGCGTTTTGGTACTGGACGGAGAACGAGTCTTTGCCGTCGAGATCCATGTCGAACCCGGCGTCGCGCAAAGCACGTGCCTTTTGCTCTTCGCGGGTCTTGCACCAGATGAACTCTTCAACGTCTGGGTGATCCACGTTCAAGATGACCATCTTCGCTGCACGGCGTGTCTTACCGCCGGACTTGATGGTGCCTGCTGAAGAGTCGGCACCGCGCATGAAGCTGACTGGGCCGGAGGCTGTGCCGCCACCCTTCAGGTGTTCTGCGCTTGAACGAATGTTGGACAAGTTGATGCCTGCACCCGAACCGCCCTTGAAGATGATTCCTTCTTCGCGGTACCAATTCAAGATGCCGTCCATGGTGTCTTCGGTGGCGAGAATGAAACAAGCGCTTGCTTGTTGTGGCACACCTGGCACACCAATGTTGAACCACACTGGCGAGTTGAATGCTGCGCGCTGCGTAACCAAAATGAATTTCAGTTCGTCGCGGAATGCTTCGGCCTCTTCGGTGTCTGCGAAGTAGCCACCCTCGATGCCCCAGTCGGCAATGGTGTTAGATACGCGATCGATGACTTGGCGCAGTGAGTGCTCGCGCTCGGAAGTACCTGGCGTGCCACGGAAGTACTTCTGGGTAACGATATTGGTGGCGTTCAACGACCAGCCCACTGGGAACTCGACGCCCAGCTGCTCGAACGCGATGCTGCCGTCTTTCCAGTTGTTGATGCGCGCGTCGCGCTTTTCCCACGCCACTTGGTCGTAGGGGTGCACCTCTGGTGTTGTGAACTTGCGTCCGATGCCGATGGTGAGACGCTCTGGTGCGAGTGACATGTTGTTGCTTCCTTGCTTGTTTTGGTAGTCGTTTGTAGAACTTCGGTATTGCTGAAAACTGGTAAATCCTTGCATCCACTGGCTCTGGAGGGATTTCCAAGGGGGTCAGGCCACCACCGCAGCTAGGGCCAAAAACTCGACCACAACATGTTGTGTTGAAACTGTCCCCTTTGCAGATCCATCCACAACTGGTAGGGAATGATTACAGCATTGTAATTCCCTCTTGTCAACCATCCCTCAATATTTTTTAGTCTCTCCGTCCCTTACCCATCAACGCTTTGCGAGATTTCCAAAAAAGAAATCAAATTGTCATAACTGGCCTCGAATGGGAGGTTACGGCCATACCCCTGTGTGAAGGAAGTGGATAACCCTGTGTATTTCTTTTTCTTTCTGGGGACAGCCTTGTGGACATTGGGCCAAATAGGTGGACAACTACCCCCAGCCTGTTGATAACTCCCTAAACCAGGGCCGAGACCGTGACGGGAATGCCGTTCATCACTGAATTGCCCGAAAGGGGGTCCATCTCGTTGTGGTCGGTGAGCACGTTGGAGTTAACCCCGGCGCGCTTCGCAGCCACATTCATTTGTGTGCCGCTCATGTCGTGCCCCCAACCGTGAGGAAGGCTGACAACGCGTTCGCGAATGTCGGACGTGTATTCAACAACTGCATCAACATGACCAACACGGCTAGTGATGCGCGCTTGCTCGCCTTCCTTCACACCAATTCGTGCAGCATCGTTGGGATGCATTTGCAACGTGCAACGTGGTTTGCCTTTTACCAACACTTCGATGTTGTGCATCCACGAATTGTTTGATCGAAGATGACGACGACCAACTAACAACAATTGTTCGTCATCCACTTCGTGCATCGATTGCTCGAGGCGCGGCAAGTCGGCAAGCAGTGCTGGCGGAGCAAGCTCTACTTTGCCACTGACGGTGCGCAACATCTCTGGCAGTCGTGGCTCGAGCGGCCCAAAGTCGATGCCGTGCGGGTGCTGCTTCATGTGCTGCAGGCTGATGCCATTGGCGTTTTCGCCAAAGCCGTCGCCGTATGGCCCTGTGCGCAACATCAAATCCAACATGCGGTCTGCGCCGCGTGCGCCCGTTGCATCAAGTTGTTCGCGCACTTGCTCGGCAGTTAAGCCGTTGGTTGGCGAAGAAGAATCTTTCATGATGCTTCCAATAAACGCATCAAGTGTGAAGTCGTCGACAACCGCCGGGTCGACACCAGCGCCCATGCCTTGCGCAATGCCTGCAATCTTCAAAAAGATTTCCCACTCATCTGGCTGCGAAGGATCACGTTCGAAAACTGGTTCGCTGTAATTGGCAACGTTGCGAATTGAAAAACCAGTGAACACCAAATCGAAATGGCTTCGCTCCAGATGCGACGGCGGCGGCAAAATCACATCTGCATAACGTGTTGTTTCGTTCAAATAAATGTCAACCGAAATCATGAACTCGAGCGACTTCATTGCATCTTCCAACGCCAGCGTGTTTGGTGTAGACAACACGGGGTTACCGCCCGCGGTAATCATCGCCTTTATTTGTCCTTCGCCAGGCGTTGCAATCTCTTCTGCCAAAACACTGACTGGATACTCGCCTAGCGCTTCCGGAAACTTGCGCACTCGCGAATATCCACGACCGATTTGGAAGCCCTTGCCCGAGCCTTTTGCGCCACGCGTTGTTGGGCCGCCCGCAGCAGGGGTTGGAAACATGACGCCACCCTCGCGATCCAGGTTTCCCGTAATGGTGTTGACCACATCTACCAACCAGCTGGCTGTAGTGCCGAAGCTGACGGTGCACGTGCCAATGCGTCCGTAAACCAATGCCTTATCGGCCGCGGCAAACTCGCGCGCCAATCGCTTAATTGTTTCGGCGTCTACGCCCACCGCTTTCGCCACCGCTTCTGCAGTAAACGCAGCAAGTGCTGGCGGCAATACATCGAGCCCCGCAATGTGCGGCCTCACGTGATCGCCAACGTTGGCCAAGCCCTCGCTGAAAATCGTGTTCGCAATTGCTGCAAGCAACAGCGCGTCTGCACCCGGGCGAATGGCAATCCATTCGTCGGCGTTCTCTGCCGTCTTGCTCTTGCGCGGGTCGATCACCACAAGTTTTCCACCGCGTTCGCGCATTGCTTCCAAGCGGCCGGGGAAATCTGGCGCGGTGCACAAACTGCCGTTAGATGCATACGGGTTTGCACCCAACATCAAGATGTAATTGGTGCGATCAAGATCGGGTATCGCAACCGATGCTGCGGTGCCAAACATGTAGCCCGAACTCACTTGCTTTGGCAATTGATCCACCGACGACGCACTGAATCGTTGCCTCGTACCAAGCGCCTGCAACCACACTCGGTTGTAAATCAGTGACGACAAGTTGTGCGCATTTGGATTACCCAAGTACACACCGACGGCGCCGCGACCATGCTTCTCGATTACGCCCATGAGCCCGCGTTCAACTTCTGCCCACGCTTCGTCCCACGTCACTTCAACGTGTTTGCCATCGCGCTTAATCATTGGTTTGCGAAGACGGTCTGGGTCTTCGTGCAGTTGCTTCAGCGTGCTGCCCTTTGGGCAAATGAAACCTTTGCTAAATACGTCGTCGCGGTCGCCTCTGATTCGAGCAACGGCCCCATCTTTCACGGTGATCTCTAAACCACACGTGGCCTCACATAATGGACAAGTACGAAACACTGTGCGCTCAGTTGGCGTCATGGTCATCCCCTTATCGTGCCACAGATAACGCACCGAGCAATAGGCTGAAACGCAATGCAACGCCTCTTCCCAAACCCTGTGAGCAAAATCTCGGTTGAAGAGGCCTACGGCATTGCCCGCACTCGCGTGGCAACCCCAAACGGCAACACCCGCCCCACCATTGGCATGTGCATGGTGATGAGCATTGACGGCAGCACCGTTGTCGACGGCAACTCGCGCGCCCTTGGCGGCCCAGCCGATTTGGCAGTGCTGCTTGGCCTTCGCAAACTTGCCGACGTCATCATCGTGGGCGCAAGCACCGTTGTTGTCGACGACTATGGCCCCCCAAGCAAACCGGGCCTTCGTGTTGGCGTGGTCACCCGCAGCGCCACCATCGACACCAACATGCCCTTATTCACCAGCGGCTCGGGCTTCCTGATCACCACCGAAACCGCAGCCACGCCAGCAGGTGTCGAATGCGTTCGCGCCGGCACCACAACCGTTGATTTGGCACAGGCCGTTCAACAACTGCAGGGCAACTTTGCCCAACTCGAGGGCGGCCCAACACTGAACGCCGCAATGGTGGAAGCCGACTTAGTCGACGAAATCAATGTGACGGTAAGCCCAAACATTGTTGGCGGCTTGGGCCCACGTTTGGCTGCTGGCGCAACCGATGTATTGCAGCGTTTCCAACTTGCACACGTGTGCGAAGACGACGGCTTTTTGTTTCTGCGCTACACGCGCTAACAATTAAGCGCGTGATGCGCTGGAGTGTTTTTCGAGCAACGCAAGTTCGCGTTTGAAATCGGCTGCGTCGTCAAAGTTTTTGTACACACTTGCAAAACGCATGTAGGCAACTTCGTCAATCTCGCGAAGTTGTTCCAACACAGAGTGACCAACTTGGCTGCTGGTGACGTCGCCACCTTGCAGACGCAATTTGTCCTCGATGCGCTCGGCCATTTCCATAATTGCCAAGTCGTCCACTGGGCGCCCCTTGACTGCGGCCTGAATGCCCGACATCAATTTGGCCCTATCAAACGGCTGTTTCGACCCACCCCGCTTCAGCACAAACAACGGCTGCTCTTCCAGGCGCTCGTAGGTGGTGAAGCGATATCCGCATTGGCTGCAGTTGCGACGACGACGAATTGCACTGCCCTCTTCGGACATACGCGAATCGATCACTTTCGTGTCGTCGAACGCACAACTTGGGCAATGCACAAATAACACAGTAGTACCTGCAATAAATGCGATTACGGGATACGAACTTGTTGACCAACTTGAATGGCATCACCATTGAGCACTACAAGTTGTTCGACGAGCTCGGCGATGTTGCCTTCTGGAGCAACACGACGGGCAATTGCCCACAACGTGTCACCGTGTTGTGCAATGACGAACCGTGGTGCATTGGCAGCCGAACTGTTGGCCGAGCCGGCCTCGGCTTGCGTGCCCGACAGAGCGCCGAAGGCCAGCGCGCCGACCAAGGCAATGGCTGCCATTGCCACCAAACGCCTGCGGCGATAGGTAGCCGCCGACACCTTGGGCAACTGAATGGGCGCCGGCGAAGGCACCAGGCGTAAATGAGGTGCCTTGGCGCGAACTGGGCGGGAAACTGGGTGTGTGTGGTGGAGAGCTAAGGCCATGGGGGTTCCTTTGTGTAGAAGGGTTATTCGGGGTTACTTCCACCATAGCGAACGGGTGTTCGTAGTTGTCGGATCTAGGCGAACAGTTGTTCTCCGAACAGGTGTTTGACTCGGAGGGCGAACACCCGTACGATGAACCCATGACTTCCGCCCCCCAGCCAGCCCACACCCAGCTCACCGACCGCCAGCGCGGCATCCTCGATTTCATCGAAACCAACATGCGCGACCGCGGCTACCCACCCTCCGTCCGCGAGATTGGCGAGGCAGTCGGCCTCAGTTCATCGGCCACCGTGCACAATCACCTGGGCACCCTGCAAAAACTTGGCTACCTCCACCGCGACCCAACGAAGCCACGCGCCATCGAAGTTCGTTACGAAGCATCAAGCGGTGTTGCCATGGAGCGCAGGCCGACAAAGCACGTTCCCCTTGTTGGCGACGTTGCCGCAGGCGTCAATGTGCTTGCACAAGAAAACGTTGAAGAACTCGTTCCCCTACCAATGGACTTCACCGGCGACGGCGAACTCTTCATGCTTCGCGTACGCGGCAACTCAATGATCGACGCCGGCATTCTGGATGGCGACTTCGTCGTCTGCCGTCAGCAAGCCACCGCCAACAACGGTGACATTGTTGTTGCAGGCATTCCCGGCGACGAGGCAACGATCAAAACGTTCACCAAGAGCGGCAACAAGATCACGCTCACACCTTCGAACTCCACCATGAAACCAATGGTCTTCGAAACTGGCGAGGTGTCGGTCTACGGCAAACTCGTCACCGTGTTGCGTCGTCTATAAACCCAAACGTTGGGCGAGCAACTCGATGCGATCATCGGGTTGCACCACCGCAACACGAACATTGTTCGAGCCACCAGCACCGTAGAAATCGCCTGGGCTGACGAGCGCGCCGCCTTCGGTTGCCAAGCGCTCGGCAAACTCCCAGCCATCCGTTGCGTCGAACCACAAGTAGAAACCGCCAGCGGGCAAATCGATAGTTCGGCCAGACCACTTGCTTAGTACCTGGGCAGTGCGCTCTAATCGGCGGCGATACACCTGCGCCTGCACCTTTACGCCTTCGACATCGTTGAGTGCAACGACGCCTGCTGCTTGTGCGGGGCCAGGAACCATAAGCCCAGCATGCTTGCGCACTTCTTTTAAGTAGTGAACGATGTCGGCGTCGCCTGCGTAGAAAGCAACGCGCAAACCGGCAAGGTTGGAACGCTTAGATAGCGAGTGCAACGCAATGACACCCTCGGTGCCGTATTGCAATGCAGTGGTTGGCTTGCCTTGCCACGTGAACTCCACATAGCACTCGTCGCTAAACACGGGAATGTTGTTGGCTCTGCCCCACTTCACCACTGCTTCCATGTCGTCGAGCGCGCCTGTTGGGTTGCTTGGCGAGTTCATCCAGATCATGAGCGCGCGCTTGGCGTCGTCGGCGCTGATTTTGCTGATGTCGATGCCACCCGATGCGGTCATTGGCACGGCAACTGGCCTGCAACCAGACAGCGTTGCGCCCATTGCATAGCTTGGGTAACTGACGGCTGGAAACAACACGGTGTCACGCGATGGCGTGCGCAACTTCATCCACTGCGGTGTCGTTACAACAAACTCTTTGCTGCCAACTGCTGCGGCAATCTGCGACAACGGGATGTCGATGTCGAACGATCGTTGCATCCAATTACGCGCTGCTGCGCGAAGTGGCTCGATGCCAATAGATGGTGGGTAGCCACGCTCGAGGTTTGATGTGGATAGCGCGGCAATGACAGCGGCACTTGGTGGGTCGCATGGGTCGCCCACGCTTAAGTCGATAACGCCGCCCTGGTGCTTGGCAGCAACTGCCTTAAACGCATCGAGCCTGTCGTATGGGTACGGCGGCGGAACAAAGCCTTGTGTCATGCCACGTCCTTGCGAGGAGAAACGACGAACTCACTGAGCCTGCCTGCAGACGCGTCGGCGAGGCGCGCACGAATTCGCATGCCGTCGTCTTCGTTGGCTGTGGACACCACTTCTCCTTCTCTATGCACCGCAGCGACAATATCGCCCCGGTCGTAGGGAACGAGCAATTCGACAACGGCGGTGATGGATCGCATCCTGTCGCCAATGGTTTGCAACAGCTTCTCGATGCCCTCACCCGAAACTGCAGAGATTGCGACCGAACCTTGATGCAGTTGCACCATCTGTTCGGCTGCTTCGGGCGCCATGTCGGCTTTGTTGAACACCAACAACTCGGGCACGTCTCCCGCGCCAATTTCCTTCAACACCAAACGCACTGCATCTATCTGCCCCTGCGGGTCGACGGACGTGGAGTCGACAACGTGCAGGAGCAAGTCGCTAAGCACGGCAACTTCGAGCGTGCTTTTAAACGACTCGACCAAACCGTGCGGCAGTCGCTTCACGAAACCAACGGTGTCGCTAAGCAACACGGGCTCGCCACCAGGAAGCGAAAGCCTGCGGGTGGTTGGGTCGAGCGTGGCGAACAACCTGTTCTCTACTAATACGCCTGCATGAGTGAGGTGATTGAGCAGCGTGCTCTTCCCGGCGTTGGTGTAACCAACGATCGAAACAGCACCAAGCCCACTTCGCGATCGGCTTTTGGCCTGCTCGCGGCGGTTGTTGTGCAGGTTGACAAGATCACGACTGAGTTTGACGATCTTGTCTTGAATTTTTCGGCGGTCAACTTCGAGCTTGGTTTCACCAGGGCCTCGCGAACCGATGCCTGCGCCTTGCTGCGACATGGCTTCGGAAATACCTCGACGCAAGCGCGGCAACTTGTAACGAAGCAACGCAAGTTCTACTTGTGCCTTACCTTCGAGCGTGTGTGCATTCTGCGCGAAGATGTCGAGAATGACTGCGGTGCGATCGATGGCGGTACGACCAAGCAACTTTTCTAGGTTGTATTGCTGGCCA
>Ga0208226_1000149_pt1 | contig 22196 bp, 25 predicted proteins | sample LakMenE18May11ns_FD_150713 | JGI IMG/M metagenome (GOLD analysis project Ga0208226, IMG submission 150713) | Freshwater microbial communities from Lake Mendota, WI - 18MAY2011 deep hole epilimnion ns (SPAdes) | ecosystem: Environmental > Aquatic > Freshwater > Lake > Epilimnion/Euphotic zone ... | reverse complement strand
AGTGCTTAAATCATAATGGCTTGCGCTTAAATCATAATGGCTTGCGCTTAAATCATAATGGCTTGCGCTTAAATCATAATGGGAACCGCTTAAATCAACAAAGAGTTCTGTTAAAGCATTAATGCTTTCATTTAATCGTGTAAAAGTATTACCAGTTTCTGTAATATCTGTCTCGTTTCCTGTTGAAGATTGTCCAAGTCCAACGCCTGTATTATCAACAGCATACATTATACTAAATTTTGTATATAATAATATAGTATTAAATATTAACAATTAATACATATAATTAAAATAGAATCTATTAATTAAAATTTTATAAAATAAATATACTAAAACAATAATTTGAATAACAACTAATAGTGGAATATTGTTTACATTTCCCCATATATAATTGGATGCTTTTTGTTTTTCTATATTAGTGCGTTCATTCCATCGAAGAATTAAAAGTGAAGCACACAATGATATTAATATAATAAACAATGAAAAATTAGTAAAAATAGCCAAAATTACTTCATTATTAAATAATGAAAATAATATTGCTATTAGCGCAGTAACTATTATAGCATTGCTAGGCACTTTATTTGAATTTAATATTTTCCAAAACTCAGAAAACATAATATGATTTTCATTAGCACAAGAATACATAAATCGTGTTGCTGTTAATGCCGATAAAAATGCGGTATTAAACATAATAATAATTCCAACAATATATGCAAAAAATCCAACTTGAGGGTTATATAATAGTTCATACATTTTTGTTAGTGGTGACTCGCAATGAACTGTATTTTTAAATCCCATTACGCATAAACATGAAATAATAATTAAAATATAAATAATAGAGCTTACTAAGAGTGTAATGATTAATCCATAAAACACATTTTCTTCATAAATTACTTCTGTGCTTATTTTTACAATAGCATCAAATCCATTAAAAAGAAAGAATCCAATAATTGCCGATAAAACAATAGAATCAAAAGGAACAACGGGACCTTGTATTATTTTCTTTAGTGAAAAATATTTAATACTTGATAATATAAGTCCGCATAAAAATAATAATAGTCCTATAGCAATAGTATTGCCTACCAATTTACTAGTTTCTATACCGCAATAATTTATGAAAGACATTAATAATATTAAACTAATACTCATAGAGACCTGCGAAAAGTAATTATTTAAAAAATAAAAATAAGGAATTGTTCCAATATACTTAGACAACGCAATAACAATAGTTAATGCTGAAAAGACGACAAAAAAATAAATAATATATATTAATGCGTGTGAATAATTGTGTCCTAATGTTTCTTTTACAACTAAATATTCACATATAGGCGATTTATAGCGGTTAAATATTTCTAAATAAACTAATCCCATTATACAAGAAATAATTGTTACTAAAATAAATACAGGCAACACATATTTGCCGCTATATAATATTGTTTTAGTAATTAAAACAAATACACCCGCTCCAGTAACATTTCCTAAACCAAAAAAAACAAGGTCAAGTAAAGTGAGTGATTTTTTAAGCTTATTGTCTAATAAGCCACTACTCATTAATAGTTACAATTATAGTAGATAAATAAAAGAAATACAAGAAATACAAGAAATACAATAAATATAAGTATTAATGATAGTTAGACGCTGTTCCATTAATAGCAGTAAAGTGCATTAACCTATTTCGTATTTGAACTTCTATTATTATATTAGTAACTATATATACATGTAGGCTTTGGTAGTTATTTATTTTAGGATATTTAATATAATCATCATAAAAACAATCAATGCTATTAAAATTAGTATAAAGTAGATTTTTAATAGCATATGCTATTTCATGATTATTAATATCTAAACTATCTTCATAAATAATTCGCAATCCGTATATATCATGCGGAATGCGTCGTTTATTAATTTTTTCAATAATTCGCTTTTGTGATTTTATCCTTTGTTCGTAATCTATGTTTATTGTATTTTTATACATTATAGTACTGCTGGCTACTAATTCTTTAATAGAGCCTATAGTATTGCTAAAACTAACACTATTACTTTTGTTAATTACACCATGTAATAAATTTGAACCATGTAATAAATTTGAACCATGTAATAAATTTGAACCATGTAATAAATTTGAACCATGTAATAAACCTAAACAATTTAGCAAATAATAACATAATAACATAATAATATACAAATATATATAAAACTATTTGTATATTTAACTCTATAATAGACTAATATAGATTATAATATGTTAGACTATTTAATAAATTTATATGATACTAATAAATTACCTAATTTATTATTATATGGAAATAATTTATTAGGAAAAAAGACATTGTTAGAGCATTTATTATTACATATTTATAAAACATATGAAAATATAGAAAATAACACTTTAATATTAAACTGTTCTCTTGGAAAAGGCAATATTAAATTTATAAGAGAAAATCTAAAATTTTTCGCAAATACAATAACGCACAAAACAATAAGCACTTTTAAATCAATTGTATTACTAAATGCTGATAAACTTACATTAGATGCGCAATCCGCATTACGGCGCTCGATAGAATTGTGCGGTCATAGTAAATTTTTTATAATTACTGATAATAGAAATAAACTAATTAAACCAATTTTGTCTAGATTTAGTAATATTTTTTGTAATGAAACAAATATGGGTAAAATATATAAATCATTAGCAAAAATTACAAATATTAATAGTCAATATAACAAAATTAATGTATTAATTAAGGAACTTGATAGTAAATTCAACACTTTAGCATCGAGTCAATTAAGTAATGAAAATATTGACTATGAAAAAAACAAATTAGTTTTACACTATTGTATATTAATTTATAATAAAGGAATAAGTGCTAATAATTTACTAGATTATTTTAAGAATAGTCATCCAGTTAATTCAGAATATTATAAATTAATATTTTGCTACATTATTTATAAAAAAGAAATACGTATTGAAGTATTTTTAATATTTATAATTCTATATTATTATAAAATAAATAACAAGTTTGACTTTAGTTTACTTAATACTAATAATTAAGTAACTTAATATAAAAATTTAGTTTAATTTTTTTTATAAAAATAATTGTTATTTTTATAAAATGGACGATTATACTTTATCAAATATTATAGATACAAAAAATGAATTATGTGCGCAGCTAATGTATACGCTAACCCCTTGTTTTATAGAAGGATTACGGTCTATTTTTAACGAGGCGTATTGTGTGTGTGTTGAAAATGACGAATTATCCAAGTATTTAATGACATTTCAAAACTTTTTAAATAATATTCCAAAGTGGAGTTCAGAAATTGTAGAAAATGAAAAGCAGCGTATAATTACTTCAAGTGCTTGTAATTATTTAGAAGATCTAATATCTTGTGTATATATTAATAGATTAAAATCATTAACGACTACGCGTGTTGGATTACAACAAAAAAAAATAAACATTGATATACCAGATTTAAATAAATTTATTCATAAAGCATACATTAATATAGCAAGAAAAGTATATGTTAATATTTATTTGTTTGAAAAAGATATTAAACCATTACAAATACAAAAAAATAACAGAGAATTAGAAGTGTTAATAAAAGAGTGTATTTTAAATACAATTAGAGAGAGCATTCCTATTGAACAAATATTGCGAATGTATTTAGATGAAACACAAGAAACAGATGTTGTTATTGAAGAAAAGAAGGAAATTGTTCCTGATAAAGAAGCAATTGAAAAAAATAAAAAGGAAAAAGAGAAAAAAGAGTTAGAAAAGATTAAGCGCGAAACACAAGAAGCTTTGAAAAAAGAGAGTAAAACCAACTTGACTAAATCTATTATTAACGCAAATAAAGATTTAAATAGCGAAAATAGTGAAAATAGCGTTATTAGCTCATCAACTTCATTAAGTAATAGCAAAACAAAATTAACAAGTACAACAAGTAATTTAGAAGCAAAAGAAGACTCTGATAATGAAAATATAGCTAACTCGGATAATCAGTCAGTTATTAGTTCTGATTATGAGTCAGAAACAGAGTCAAACGCTAACTATACATTAAAAATAGACACGTTAAAAGATGATAAAATAGATAGTGAATTAAATATTCAATCACTCGATGATCCTAATAAGCTAGATTTAGATATATTAGAGTTAAAATCTGATATAAGTGAAGAAGATGATTTAGCTTTAGATATTCTTGAATTACAATAATTCAAGAAACTATTAACTATTAACTATTAACTATTAAAATTCGTTATATTATTAAAATTCATTTAGTATATTATAATAAATGAATTTTATTATACCTTCCTTGGTTGCTAGTATATTTTATATGATTTATAAAATATTAGATTTGAAATATATATCAAAAGAAGAGCTATTATTGAAGACCGTTGTTAAAGATGGATTAGTAGTATTTTTATGTGCTATTGCTTCATCTATTACTTTAGAACAATTAAATAATTATAATCTATTAGACAGTCCTAAAAATGTGTTAAGTGCTTTTACAAATGCTCCTGATTTTTAAGTTTATATTATTTAGGTTTATGTTATAAATATGGAATATATTCCATACTAGCATTATCATATAATGTTACTCTAAATAAGTCGGAATATCCTTCTACATAAACAGTATCACCATTATATACGCTATCACAACCCGTTTCAGACGTACAACTTTTATTTTTAAAACTAATAGGAAGTTTTATCATATTATTTTTATCATTCATAGTATAATAATTCCATTTATCTCTATTTACTATTAGTGGGCGACCCATTAATGGTAATATTGTATCATCTCTATTTACACGTGTTAAAATTCCTAGCTGTCTATAATTAGAATTAACAGATTGTGTAGGTATATTTATTGGTATATTTACATTAGAACAACTCTTATTGAACACTCTCTCATCTCTTAATGGAGCATCATACGGATTTAGCAATACATCGTTTGTTATTTTACATGAGTTAGTCATTAATGGATTAACCGACATAGTATGTTGTGCTGTATTGTTTGTATTGTTTGTATTGTTTGTATTGTTTGTATTGTTTGTATTGTTAATATTAAATTTAAAATAAGAAAAATATACAAAATATAATAGAGCTATTAATGCTAAAAAATATAGCATTGTAGAATTAGTAATAAATAATCCTTGTTTTCGCCTATATGCCATAATATTTATATATATATTAGATAAATATATAGATAAATTAGTCTATTAATTAGTCTATTAATTAGTCTATTAATTAAGTTGGAACTCGTGGAACAGATTGTAAAGCTAATGCTGCTCTACCACAATCAGGTAAATGTGTTATTATATATTGATACGCGGGGTCTGGAGGCTGATCCTCTTCTGCCGCAACAGCACGAGCGTTATCTTCTTCTTGTCGTCCTTTTTCTTCTGCATAAGCTGTTATTCTAGACTCTAAATTGTCTTCTTCGTCGTCATCATCATCACCACGACTACCACCAACACCTATTTGATAGTTAGCATTTCGTTGACGATTTTGTCGTTGGCGCCGTTGTTGGTGCCGTTGTTGGCGTCGTTGTTGTCTATATTGTTGGCGTCGTTGTAATCTATAGTTTTGTACATTAATTGGTTCGTGATTTTCAATAATTGAACTATTTTTAATGTAGTTATCAATATTTAATAATTGAAAAATGCTAATTGTGATAAATAATATAAAATAGCTAAAAAGGTTAAAAAAACTATATAATAAAAATAAGTAAACGAAGTAAAATAGTATTAAGTTATAATTTTTATTAAGTAAATAATTATATAAAGCATAATAGTTATAACAAACTAGTAATAAAAAACCTAAAAAATAATAGTTAGTACTTTTTATTTTGTTATTAAACTTATGAGTTAGCTTATTACTTATTTTTTGTAGTTGCCTTAGCATATATAATATTAGTGTATATAATATTATAGTATAGACTATACTATAATATTATAGTATAGACTATAATATAATATTATTATTATTTCTTTAAATGGTTTCTTTTATATTCTATTATGCTTGTTCTTCACGTTTATTGAATATATTTGTTAGTTTACTTAAATCAAGTCCTCCAAGTGTAGCCAACGCTTCATTTAGAGCAGGGGTCATAGATTTTAATTGCTTAATTAGGTCATTTTGTTGTCTAATTAGATCTTTTGTATCACTCGACATTGCTTGAATATTTTTTGAACCCATTATTTTGTCTAAATTATCATATGCTTGTTCTACTTCTGTTGCTTTACCTAATTGTTTAGTCATTTGTTCCTTGTTAGGCATATTATATAGTCCAGGATTTAGTGGAATTTGATTTTCATAATTATCACTGGCTAATGTTGGTGCTGTTGCTGGTGGTGAAGATAATCCTGCTAATGCGCTTGATAGAACAGATTGAGGTAGTCTTCCTGCGCCAGGTAATGTTGTTATGTCTGCTGGTGCGGTTGCTCCGGCTGCTCCGGTTGGTGTGCCTTCTGTGCCTGTTCCTGATGTGCCTTCTGTGCCTGTTCCTGATGTGCCTGCTGCTCCTGTTCCTGTTGTTCCTGTTGTTCCTGTTGTTCCTGTTGTTCCTGTTGTTCCTGTTGTTCCTGCTGTTCCTGCTGTTCCTGTTGTTCCTGTTGTTCCTGCTGTTGTTGTTGCTGCTTCCATTCCTTCTTTAAATCCAAATAATCCTTTAAACATGGAAACAATTAATGTTGCTAAAAAGGCCGAACCTAACACAATAGTCATATTTCTTGTAAAACTATATGCTAATCCAGCAATAATGAAAAACATTAATACGGCACTAAATTCATACATTACAATATGTCTATAAAGCGAAATAAAAGCAATTGCTGATACAATAAATAACGTAATTTGGTTGTTAAAAATTTTATTGCTGAAAATTTTTGCGTTAAATACTTTATTTAATGTTGATGTTAGTATGTTAATATTTTTTTTCATTGTTTATATAATATTACAAAATAATAAATTTAATTAAAATACAAATAAGAATAAATTAAGAATAAATTGCTTTTTGTAATTTGCTAATATCATTTTCCAATATTAACATTTTTTCTAATATTTCTTGAGAATCTAATTTTTCTTGAGAATCTAATTTTTGTATTTTTTCTTCTAAATTATTTAAATATTCTAAAAGTTTTAGTAATGCGCTGTGTTGCTTTTCTTTTGATTGTAGTTTATATTCTAAGCTAAGTCGCTTTACTTCAAGTAATTTTTCAAATTCTGTTTTAATAGGCAAGTCAATACATTGTGGATATAGTTCTTTCAACTTAATATATTGATGAATATAATATTCTTCTTTTTCTATAACCTTTTTCAATAGTACATTAACTAGTGTATCTTTAGACGCAACATTATATCCTAAACTAGTCATTATTATAATTATAAATAAGTATATATATATATTTATACTTATTTATAATTATTTATAGTAAAATTATATGCTTTAACTAGCAAGCACTGCCGTGTCTCTCCTTCGAAGAGTTTCTATTATTGTTGTTGGAGGAATAGGAGGACCAATTGAACCACCAGTTAAACTTTGTGAACCTTGCAACCCTTCAACCACAAAATAATTCATTGATAATAATAAATTGGTAATAATAATAGATATTGCTAATGAGATGACAATATTTTTAGAAAGCGCATATGCTAATCCACTTAATAATAATAATGATATAAATGCAGTTATTTGTTGATTCATAATATAACTTACACTTAAAGCGGCAACAATTAATAACAACACATTAATCTTTGTTTTTTGTGAAATCTTAATGTTAAACATATTATATTATAATAATAATTTAACTATTACTAAATTTTTTTAATTTATAACTAAATTTTTTTTAATTTATAACTAAATTTTTTAATTTATAACTAAATTTTTTTTAATTTATAACTAAATTTTTAAAAATTGATAACTATATTTTAAAAAAATATAAATATTATAGTTGTATATATATATAGGATGAGTAAAAACACAATTGAACCTTTATTACAAGAAGACCCTAATCGTTACGTTATGTTTCCAATTAAAGATAAAGACATTTGGAAAATGTATAAAAAACAAGAAGATTTATTTTGGAGAGCGGAAGAAATTGACTTAAGCAAAGATGCTAAAGATTGGGAAACGCTAACTGATGATGAGAAGCATTTTGTTTCAATGATTTTGGCATTCTTTGCAGCGAGCGATGGAATTGTATTAGAAAATTTAGGAGTTCGTTTTATGAATGAAGTACAATTAAGTGAAGCGCGGGCATTTTATGGACTTCAAATAGCTATGGAAAGCATTCATTCTATTACATATTCAACATTAATTGATACATATATTAAAGACAAAGAACAAAAAGACAAATTATTTAATGCATTACACGAATATGAGTGTATTAAGAAAAAAGGGGATTGGGCTATTAAATGGATTAATGATAAAAAATCCACTTTTGCCACACGACTAGTTGCTTTTGCATGTGTAGAAGGCATATTCTTTTCAGGAGCATTTTGCGCTATTTATTGGTTAAAAAAACGTGGTCTAATGCCTGGTCTCACTTTCTCTAATGAATTAATATCAAGAGATGAAGCATTACATACAGAATTTGCCGTATTATTACATAATAAATTGGAGAAGCCATTAAAGAAACAAAAAATTCACGAAATTATTAGTGAAGCGGTGTCTATTGAATTAGAATTTATAAACGATGCACTTCCATGTAGATTAATTGGAATGAACCAAGTATTAATGAAACAATACATAGAATTTGTTGCAGATCGTCTAAGTTTACAATTAGGAGGCGATAAGATTTATGAAAGCAAAAATCCTTTTGAATGGATGGAGAATATTAGTATTGAAACAAAAACAAACTTTTTTGAAGATCGCGTAAGTGAATATTCTCTCACAACAAAAAATTCAACAATAAATTCTTTTGAATTTGGAGATGATTTTTGAAATTAGTTATTTATTTTATTTTATCTTATCTCTATTTCGTTAACAAAACTGAGAAACAGTACATATAAGAGTGTGAGAATTATAAAAAATATTAGCGCAAATATAAAGGTTATTATACCAACAATAACAAGTACTAATGTTACTATAAAAAAACCGATACTCCAAGGAAGAAGACCGGCAGCGGTAGCTAAACGCACAATACTATTAACTAAAAGTATTATTTGTGTAGTAACAATAAGACCCGATGGAATAACAAAGACTAGTAAAAAGCCCATAACTGCCACTATAAATATTAATCTGTATGCACCTATAAGTAATTGTAGAGTATAATAAATTACTGTGAGAACTGATAATATTTTAGCAAAAAAATCATTAATTGTGATAAATACTAATTGCGTATTTAGCGTAAAATTTAATATTTTTTCCAAAAATAGTCTCGCAAAATGGAGCATTAAATTAAATAATTTAACAATATACTCATATGTAGTATTAGCAACACCATATAAGTTACCATAAAAACTGCCTAAATTTTCTCTTATATCATTGATTGGTTTAGTCATCCTTGTTGCTGATTCAGCATTTAACATATCTAAACAGTCTTTAAAATTATCTAATACATAAGCAAAATCGTCACCATTAGCTAAGTCTGGGTTTATAATTGAGGCAAACGGCATAAATATTGGATTACATTTATTTTTTTCCCATTCTGCTTTATATGAACGTATTGTTGATTTAATAAAAAAATAAGCAGCTATAAAAAATACAATAATAAAAACAATTATTGTTATCCATATATCCTGATTAAATAGTTCATAATAACTAGCATTATCATTAAAACTGTTTATGTTATTTATTATATTTGGACTTCCATTTCCATGCCGATCCATATTATATTAAAAATTATATATTATTATTATAAAAATAATAATATATTTAACATTATAATACTTGTTTTACTTATATACTGTTTTACTTATATACTGTTTTATCTAGGCAATACCCCTAGTATACGTAATATATGTCCAGGGGCATCCCTGTCTAAAGCTTTTCCTATATCAACACTCGTTTGTAATAAATAAAAAATAATAGTGATAAAACCGCCTATTTTAGAAACAGTGTCGGATACTGTTATAAATGTTTTATTTAAATTAGTGCTAAACATATTTACACGATCACCAATATTTCCTACAATATTTAATGAGTCGCTTTGTTGATCGTTTAGACCCACTTGTAATGAATCTAATATTCCAAGAAACATATTTCCACTTTCACTAAAACTTTGAAGAGACGTATAAATTGGATCCAAAAATACAGACATAAAAGACACTTGTGTTTCTTGGGTGCATTCTCTAAATACTGTGGTTGGGTCAAATCCCATCAAGTTAGCAAAAGGCATTATTGCTGGATTACATTTATAAGCATTCCACACTTTTTTAAATTGCGATACTGAGGTAAGAGCTGTTATAAATAATTGAATTAATGCAAAAATTATTACTATTAAAAAAGCATTACCAAGGTCTCCTAGTCCCATAATAATATAGTATAATAATATAATTGCCCTATAATAATGTAATTTTATATATTACCATAAAAACTAACATAATCCGTTTGCGTTTGCTGTATTAGATACTAATTGTCCTGTTGAATTATATAAATCACTTGCTTGATTTCCTAACCCGCCTGCGCCAATAATATTACTAATGGTCTTATGTGCATTATCTACACATACAGAACTCATATCTGTAAATATGCTGGAACCAGCGTTATTATTATTGTTACTAGTATTGTGATTAGACATACAACTTATTGTATTTAATAAACCTCCTGTTTCTACTTCATCCATACACGTATTTCCTTCTATTAAATTAGTGCTTCCTAAATATAACATTAATAATAATGCTATTATTAATGTATATATTACTAATTTATAATAAGTTTTATTAATTTTGGATATCATACTATTTTTAAATATATAAAAAGTAAATATTTTTTATTATTTAATATATAAAAGTATATATTAAATAATATATATATTAAACATGAGTAATTCTAATATTTTAAATTCACAACAAAAACTAGATTTAGCATCTATGATAAAAGCAAATGATACAACTGACTGCACTCAGGAAATAAGAGAGAAGAAGCAAAGTGTTTCTATAAAAACAGATATGGAACTTCTTGTTTCTTTAAAGAACAAATATGAGAGATTGCGCAAATCTAATCCTCTCGAGTTTGATGCTATATGTGTAAAGCAATGTGCTTTCTTATTTAATAACTATACTGATTTATATAATAAAATTAAAAATGATAACTTAGATATTAAAATTTTAGAGAGATTTTTAAATATATTAAAAAAAATAGAAGATGGAGAATTAGACCAACATGAGGGCTCATATATGGTTGGAAAATATTTAAAAGAATTATATGTTGATAGTGCTTTAAGAACCAAGGCAAAAATAGATGCTCGTGACCGCCATAGAAAGGTTAAGAATAAACCAACACAAGCTAATAAAAAACATATTAGTTATAAAGAGTTCAAGTTATTACAAGGATCTTAAGTTTAGGTTTAGATAATAAGTTTAAGGTTAGATAAAAATAACTCACCACTCTTTCATTTATTTTGTTTTTAAGTAGTTTTAATAAATAACTTATTAGTTTTAATAAACATTATTATTATATTTTTAATATAGTATATAAATAATAATATGACGGCTAGCAGTAATAGTGGTTATAGTTTTATAAGCTATGTTTTACTAAGTATATTAATAATATTTATATTCTCTCTTAGTTTTAAATATAAATTTAAAACCGCACAAAATTTCTCTTTTAGATCATTAACTAATCAAAATTCGAATGCTACTAATATAAAAGAGGGTTTTAGTTTTAATAATAGTAAACCTAAGGTAACAGACAATGCCTCAAAAGTAGAAACTGAATCACTTTTCAAAATTATTGATAATAAATTGAAAGGACTAATCCAAGAGCTAGGAGGAGAAGAAGGCAATGCTGAAACAAAAAAATTGCTAACTTCTACAAAAAAAATTTGCGATTTAGAATGCGCAAAATGCATGATGGCGATGATTAATGATAAAAAATCTCTCAAAACCATAGATTTAGAAAATCTAATGGAAGATGAAACAAATGAAAATTGTTTATTATGCAAAAAATATACGCATTTATCACAATCAATTGATAGCATTATTAATAATTTATAACTACATTAATAGTTACAGTTAAACCGTATTTGTTAACATAAAGTATTTGTTAACATAAAGTATTTGTTAACATAAAGTATTTGTTAACATAAAGTATTTGTTAACTTTTAATATTATAATATTTTAATATTTTAATATTTTAATATTATAATATTAAAATTTAGTAATGAATATACTAACAAGTGTTCCAGAAAGAAAAGAACGAAGTGAGCTTGCCTATACAAAAAATAGCGAACAACTAAAACAAGACAAACCACAAAATTATGAAGCCAATAGCTATATTAGTATATTAGATAGCTATAGCATATATTTACCCAGACTTGCTTTTCTATTTTTGTTATTTACTGTTGTAACATCTGGTTTTATTACCGAACTATTAAGTTGTCAAATGAGATATGTATTAACATATAATATATATGCACGTCATTTTTTAGCAATATTAATGATATTTATTTTTATAATGGGTCTTGGTGGTTGGAGTATTGATGCTAAATTAGATGCTATGGCTAAAAATGACTGGACCAGTGGAAATGTTATAGAAACGCTAATTATGTCTTTGGTTATTTATAGTGCTTTTTTAATTAGCAGTAAAAGTCAGCTAGTTCCAAATTTAATATTTTTTGGATTATTGTTGCTATTATATTTAATTAATACACAGCGTAATTTTTGGAAAGCTAGGAATATGATTAGTGTGCATAATAATGCTTTTATGTTATACACTACTTATATATTAGGTGCTAGTTCTATTGTAACACTGCTTTATGGGTTTATAAATTATATATATTATCAAAAAAGTCAATATGGAGATAACTTTAGCTGGTTTTATTTTATTCTTGGGGGACAAAAATGCGCTAGTTTAGAAAATGAAGGCTATGGTGGAAAAAAGACAAGGCATAAAAAACACTAAATATTACATTAGAGCAGGAGGGTGTTTATATACATAGCGATCTTTAAATTCGCAATTTTCAACTGCTTTTTCGGTATATTGCTTTCCTCCCCAATTAGGGTCCATTGGATTTACACTCTTACTTTCAGTGCTATAAAACATTTTATCAATAGGATTATCTAAACCAATATCTTGATTTTGGACATCAATTCCTTGATAACTATTTTTATTAAATTCTTTACTATTATCTAGTGTAGCATCTAAAATTTTATTTTCTTCAATATACTTTTCTGAATCTTTAGTCAAGGGATCTCTCTCAATAGAAGGCAGTCCGCCTTGATTTTCAAAAATGGATGGCTTTACTTGAATTAGTTCGTTATTTTGAGTATCTGTACTATATTGTAAATATAATACAGGACAGTGTATTTTTTGACTATTTTGCCACTCTATAAATTCGCTATAGTCTTCTAAATTTTTAAATTGAATTGGATTTACACCAGGAACAACTGCCAAGTTAGAATTATATAAATAATATGCTCCATCTTTCTCTATTAACATATTAGGACATCTTTTATTAGAACCTGCGTTTTCCATAGTCTCATAATATTTGTATGAATTTACATAATAATACAATCCTAATAATGTAAAACAAGCTATAACTAATATTTTGACATTATCAAAAGTTATTTTAAATGCCATATTATTATAATATAATATATAATAATATATATTATTTTATATAAGTATATAAGTATATAATGATAGTAAAAGTATTGCAAAATAATGCGAATGTGAATAATGACGAATTAAACAATATTATTAAACATAATACACTATTTGTTGGTGTTTTTAGCGAGTCATGTCATTATTGTGTAAGTATGAAACCCGAATGGAAGAAATTTAAAAAAATGGCATTAGCTAAATATTCAAATTTACAAGGCGCTATTTTAGAAATTGACTCGTCGGTTATGTCACAAGTAACAAATCCTTTACTAACTAATAATGTTAATGGTTATCCAAGCTTATTTATTATAAGCAATAATAAGATTTTGAAATACAATAATGAGAGAACTGCGTTTGAGTTTATGAAGTTCTTCAAACTCCATATACATAAATCACAAAGCAGAACGTCAAAAAGTAGAACGTCAAAAAGCAGAGCGTCAAAAAGCAGAACACAAAAAAGCAAAGCGTCAAAAAGTAGAACACAAAAAAGTAAATTATATTATCCTAAATCTTTTAGAAGATTTTTAGGAAATAAGTCTTAAAAATCAGTATTAAAAATTAGTCTTATATTACGTTTTTAAATTAGGATTTATACAAACTGCCATTGTTGGAAATATGTCTCCAGACATACAGCTATTATTGGATGATACTTTAGCACAATATCTTGAATTATTAATTTTGCCAATATAGCAATATCCATTTTGTTGCGTATCACTGTCAAGAGGTTCCGGCTCAGTTCGTTCTTTTTGTAGTATTGATTTTTTAATAGAATCAGAAACATTTGGAACTCTAGCTTCTACTTTTCTCTCTTCTTTTAATAACGTAGAGTCGTCATTGTCTTCCTGTGTTTCTTGAATGTTACCACTTGAATCTGGAATTTGTTTTTCTGGAATTTGTTTTTCTGGTTTTACATTTATAGTTTTATCTTTTTTCATATTTGATTGTAAATAATCAATAGCAGAAGTGCTACTAGTTGTTACAACAACTAGTGTATTATTAAATAAATCAGTCATAAATTTTAAAAATATTTGTAAAAAATTTGAAGACTCGTTCACAATTGCTTGTGTTCCTTGTGATGTATGTTTTAATGTTGTTTTTGCTGTTTCGCCTGTAAAGTAAGCAATTATATATGTAAAAGGTGCCATTAATGATGTAAAAATATCTGTTCCGTATGCTAAATATGCAAATATATTAAAGCCTAAAAATGCCAGCACTAAAATAATTGCTATCCAAAAGAACACTTTTTTAAATAGGCTTGAGCTTGAACTTGAGCCTGGCATGTAGTCTGAACCTGTTCCTGTGTTATAATTGTTGTTATATAATCCATTGCTTACTTTGGAACTAATCTCTTTTATTGGAGTATTAACAAACCTTTCAACATTATTATTTATATTTGAGCCAATATTCTTTAATGGATTATTCTTTAATGGAGTATTTACAATTGTTTCTAATCTATTATTTATAGTTGAACTATAACTATTCATTATATAATATAATATACATAAAATAATATATTACATAAAATAATATATTACATAAAATAATATATTACATAAAATAATATATTACATAAAATAATATATTATTAAATTATATATGATAAATAGTAGTACTTATTCTAGAACTACTAACAGTACTACTAAATCACATAGATCTCAAAGATCTATTATAAAAAAGTCGGCAAAGTTAACTAAGTCGGTAAAGTCAGTTAAAGCCAAGTCTTATAGTCCATTAATTAATAAAAAATTAGTCGTTCATTCGTTAAAAACATTAAGACCACAAACACTCAAATTATGTGATGATTTACTTACTATTAATATTAAAATTAATAATAACTATGTATGTAAAAATTATAATGACCTAATTGTTAAAAAAATATTATTATATAATTTACGAGCTTCTAAACATTTGAATGTAGACCGATTTATTCCACCAATCCAATTGTTATCTAACTGTTGGTTTAATACAATGTATGTATCCTTTTTTTTTAGTGATAAAGGTCGGAAATTTTTCAGATTTTTTAGAGAGCTAATGATAATTGGAAGAAAACTAGATAATAGTCCGTTACCGACTACTATTGCTAAATTATTTTTTATATTAAATTTATTTATTGAAGCCTCATATAATCAAACATCAAAATCCCATACATTTTACAATAAAATTACTAGCTTATCTAATAAAATGAACACCAACTATTTTATTTATCATATTTATAAAATAGTAAAAAATGATCCAAAATCTATTAATCCAAATATATTAATCAATAATAACAATAAAATGTATGATATACCAAATATTGATGAAGCAGGCAATCCTATTACTTATTATGAAGGCATATTAAACTATTTAAACTATAATATGTTAAAGTTTATGAAACATAAATTAGTAAGTAAGCAACCTATTGCTACACTAATTCAAGACAGCTTTAATATTCCTGATATAATTATTATTGAAGATTTTCAAAGCAGCACAGTTTTTGAGACATATTATAATTTTATAGATCAAAGTAACAAAACCCACAATTATGTATTGGATTCTATAATATTAACAAATAAAGACCATTTTGATCCAAAAGCAAATAGTCATTTTGTAAGTGTATTAACTATTAATAAAAAAAGTTATAAATATGATGGAAGCAGCACGTCTAAATTAGAACCCTTTAACTGGAAAAAGTTAATAAATAGTAACAAAAATTGGAGTTTTAATGAAAATCCAAAATATGAACCTGAGCTATATAATTTTACAAAAGGCTACAAAATATTGTTTTATTATAGAAATTAATATTATTGAACCATAGATTTAAAAATAGTTTTTAAAATTGATTTAAACTCTAATTTTTAAATATTATATATTATCTAAATATAACTAAAAATGGGTAAATATACTTGCGAAAAGTGCGGAAAAGAGTTTAGCCAAAAATCACATTATACAACACATAGTAATAAGAAGAATCCATGTATAATTGAAAGTAAAATAAAAGAGTTGATAACACATGCTGTCAAAGAGAAATTGATTGAACTAAAAAAAACTTCTCCAAATGACATAATAAACAATATTAGTATAGTTTATACTAATAAACTAGTTAAAGATGTTGCTATGAAAAAAATACATAGCCCCAAACCCTTATTAAAATGGGTTGGTGGAAAAACCCAAATAATAGATAAACTTATTGCATATTTTCCAGTTGAAATAAATAATTATTATGAAGCATTTTTAGGAGGAGGTAGTGTATTGTTAACATTATTATCTTATGTAAAAAGTGGGATTATAAAACTACACGGTTCTATATATGCGTATGATTTGAATGAGCCGTTAATTTTTGTCTATAAAAATATTCAATCACATCATAAGGAATTATATGACACATTACAAAATATTATTACAGAGTTTAACAGTTGTGAAAACGGAACATTAAATAGAAAACCAGAAAATATTGAAGAAGCAAAAATCGCAAAAGAAAATTACTATTATTGGATAAGAAGTGAATATAACAAATTAACTTTAAATGACAAAAAAAGTATATTAGGTTCTGCTATGTTTATATTCTTAAATAAAACTTGTTTTAGAGGATTATTTAGAGTTGGGCCTAAAGGATTTAATGTTCCATATGGACATTATAACAATCCAGAAATTATAAATAAAGAACATTTAGAAGAGTTAGTTGCTTTAATACAAAATGTAGTATTTGAGTGCTGTGATTTTAATACATCACTAACACGCATAGAACCTAATGATTTTGTATATCTTGACCCTCCATATGCCCCGGAAACAGCCACTTCATTTGTAGGATATACTGAAAATGGGTTTAGCATAATAAATCATAACAATTTATTTAAATTAATTCATAACTTAACCGATTCAAATAAAAAAATAATGTTAAGTAATGCCGATGTGAGTTTAGTGCGTAAAAACTTTACTCATGAAAAATATAGCATAACAGCAATTTTATGTAAAAGGTCAATTAATTCTAAAAATCCTGAGGCAAAGACAAAAGAAGTTATTATAAAGAACTATTAAAATATACCTACATTATGTTTAACCAAGCATCAAATGTTTCAAAATAGTTACTATCGTCACCAAATAACACTGCAATATTAGCTTCATTAAATATAGTATTTAATGTTATATATTTTTTGCTATTAGAAACAAGTTTATTTTTCAAAAACTCACTAACACAAAATCCATAAAATACACTAAACTCGGGACCCAAAACTAATTCATATTCTCTTTTAAGCGAAGGTCCAGACCATAATTTAGTTTCTACTGAACCCTCTTTATTTTGCTCCTTTTTTTCTAAAATTTTTATTACTTTTATGCCGTTAGCATATTCAATAATATAGGCTTCATCAGGGCATCTAAACATATCAATATTGTATTTATTTTTCATATACAATTTTAAGCCATTTTGTAATACAAACACTATTGTTTTAGTTTCATATGTTTTTATTAAGTAATAGTCATATGCTTTATTTGGTTTATTTGTAAAACTAGCTTTGATGTATCCACTTTCTAATAGTCTTTGCTCATTATTAGTTTTCTCTTCAAACTTTTTTCCATAATAATTTGTATTTGCCCCGCCAGCACCAGTCCCCTTATTCATCTTTATATAATGTATTTACTTTACTTATTTATTTAAGTAATCAATTTTTTTTAATGATTTTTATATATAGTTTTATGACTATATTTAAAAATTGGTATTATAAGCTGTTTATTAACTCTATTTTTTCTATTGTTTTTTCTATATTCGATTTATTTAAATTAGTAAATAAATAATCAGTTTTTGGAGAGACTTCATTCTTCTTTATATCTTTATATACATTGTCTATTTTCGATACAATTGCTTCTATTTTTTCGGGATGTGTAATAAGTGCACTATTTAAAGGATTATGCTCTATTAATAAGGCAAAAGCAAAATACATAATAAATTTTCTCTTTTTTTTAACATTATTGCTATATTTTATAACAAATAATTCCAATAAACTTTTTATTATTTTATATTTAATTTCATTATTATTGTTATTGTTACTATTGTTACTATTGTTACTATTGTTACTATTGTTACTATTGTTATTATGAATATTATATGTTCTACTAGTGAGCGAAGGGTCACTATAATATAGTAAAATATCCCATATTATCCATATAATATCATGACTACTTCCTTTTGGAGCAAAACTCCTATTTTCACAAGCACATTTTTTCTTCTTTTTTTTACAAATATTTTCATATTCTATAATCCATTCAAGCCAATAATATACATTAATAATGTTTTTATTTATTAAATTATATACTAATTCGTTTATAGGAATTATTAACTCTTTTGGGTCATCATCTTTTAATATGTATTCTATATAACTTACGTTCGGTGCCTTAAATCGTTCGCTCATAGACGCTATATCAAAAGACTCGTGCTTATCCAGTTTTATTTCACATATAACATTTTTCTTTAATGAATAACATAATACACATATTATTTCGCAAAATAACCTCCTTATTTTATCATTATTTCGCAAAACTAATATATTTTGACTATAACCATTATTTATTAGCGTCTCAAAATTGTTATAGCGCATATTTAAATATATTGCTAATTTAGGATTACCATTATGTATATATTTATACACAAAATATAATATAATATCCCATAATTCTAAATAATGTCCGCTACATATAAACTCGGCACTCCAATAACACGCATTTTCTATTTTTTCATCACATAAACTTTTTATTAATTCATAACGAGCTTTTGATTTTTGAAATTTTGAAAATGTAATATTCTTAAATGAGTCACGAACATCATTTATTAGGCAATTCTCTCTTGAGTCATTAGTATTATCATTCGTTCCTTTAATAGTCGTTCCTTTATCCATTACGCACTTTAATTAAAGTGTTGTTATTTATTTTACAAAAAAAACATAATATTTTATTATTTTTATTAATATAATAATATATTGTTATACTATATTAATATTAATAACATGAATAACATGAATAACATTAATGGAGAGAAACTATACAAAATAATTTATAAATCCTATAAAGATTTAATGAACTTAAGTTTATTAAATAAACTTTTCTTGTTTTTCCTAATACTATTATTTATAGTTTTGCTAAATAATCATAATACTAATATTTTATATGAAAATTATGAAGATATGACTTCAGGAAACAAATTTGAGAGTAAATACGACGATGCTATTTATGACGCTTTTTATGTAAAATATTATGACTTAGTTCATAGTAATAAAGAATGTAATATAGAACAGTTAAAAATAATAATAAATTATGCTAAAAATAATAAGTTTGTAAAATTATTAGATATTGGTTGTGGAACGGGGTATCACGTATATATGCTTGATAAAATGAAATATGATGTAATTGGTTTGGATAAATCAGCAGCTATGATTGAGAGAGCAAAGTTACAATATGCTAATTGTGAATTTATTAATGGAGACTTTTTACACAATAATTTATTTGAGTATAATAGTTTTACACATTTAATATGTTTAAACAAAACATTTTATTGTTTTAAGGATAAAGAACTCTTTTTTGAAAAAAGTAATTTACTATTAAATGCCGACGGACTAATTATAATACATATAGTAAATAGAGAGAATTTTAAGCCATTTGTAATATCACAAAATGACGAAACAGTATTATATAATAGCGAAAATGCGATTGAGCATAAAAAGCCTGAAATAAGCATTCTTAAAATTAATAACACGTTAGAATATATTTCAGAATATCAAGTATTAAACAATAAAAATGCTACTAATAAGGAATATAACATTGTAAATAATACTATTGATGCTATAGAAAAACCTCCTTTTTCTTGTTATAATGAAAAATTTATTAATTTACAAACTAATGCTGTGCGTAAACAGGTTATTAACTTATATATTCCAAGTGTTGATGAAATAATAACAATTGCTAAGGCCAAGGGTTTTAGTGTTAAAGATAAAAAACCTTTGAAAACATGCGGCACAAACACCGAATTTTTATTAATATTAAAAAAGACGTTATAAAATGTTATAAAAGACGCTATCATAATAAGATTATGGGATAATTGAATTATCATAGACAACGTTATATATTCTAACCAAACCGTTCCCAGTAGTTGGAGTTCCTAATATTAATTTGGTTGCATCACTAGTCATTCCAAAAGTCCGAAAAGCACCTAAAGAATCCGATGAAAATTGTCCTGGTATAGAAAATATAAGATCCCAATAATTAGTAAGACTATTATATTTATATCCATAAACATTACCAAAAAAAGAATTAGCACCAGAAGAACCAATAACAATAATATTGCCTGTATTAGAAATAGCTATTGATGAACCAAAAGAACTTGAAGCACTTGGTCCTCTTAGTTCTTGTCCTATTTGAGTCCAAGAATTACTTATAAATCTATATACCTTAACAATCCCTTGTTGAGTACCAATAGGGCCAGTTTGTCTTGCTATACTTGCTATAAAAGTAGTTCTATTTTTGGATATTCTAATAAGTGGCTGAAAAGTGCCAGCAATAAATGATATTGTTTCTGGAGATGGCGGTGGAACAAAAGACCATGTATTTGTTGGAGATTCAACAAAAGTTTTAATGTTACTATTATTAATACCACAAACTAGTATTGTTCCATCAGATGATAATGATACATTTCGACCAAGTCCATCACCATCTGCAGTATAAATATTGTTTACTAATGTCCAAATATTATTATTCTGTTTATATATCTTGATAAATCCATTGTTTCCACCTGTTCCAACAGCAAATACATTACCATTATAGTTAAATGAAATACTAGCACCCCATTGTTGATTTGTGATCGTTGGTGCAGAACCTGTTCCAATATAATTTTGAGATAATATGGAATCCAACCAACTATTTCTACTCCACAATTGTGTAGTAACATTATATTCATATACTTCTATAAGACCAGCAAAATTTGCAAAAGTTGAATTTGCACTGTTAGCTAATCCTACATAATTACCATTTCCTGATATGGCTAACGTAGATCCCCAAAATTGCGCAGCTGGTTCTTCAAATGGGTCACCTGTTTCCGCAAAGCTTGTTGTTATAGTTTTTTCATTATTCCAAGTTCCATTTGAAGCATTAAATCTATAAATTTTTATATAACGATCACTTGTTGAATTACAATTTGTAACACAAATAACATTACCATCACTGGAAATTTCTAAAGAACTACCAACTCTGTTGTTTGGAAATGTTGTATCAAGGTTGGCTGTTGCTAGTGAAACCACAGCCAATGGTTGTATTGGGGTTACTGAATTAGATGGACTTGATTGTGATGAAGCTCCAGCTATATTTATTGCTTTAACTGTAAAAGTGTAACTTGTGCCATTAGTTAATCCACTAACTATTGTTGAAGTTAGTGTTCCTGATACATCTTTAATAATATTGTTATTACTTGTTAC
>Ga0208226_1000138_pt1 | contig 23765 bp, 20 predicted proteins | sample LakMenE18May11ns_FD_150713 | JGI IMG/M metagenome (GOLD analysis project Ga0208226, IMG submission 150713) | Freshwater microbial communities from Lake Mendota, WI - 18MAY2011 deep hole epilimnion ns (SPAdes) | ecosystem: Environmental > Aquatic > Freshwater > Lake > Epilimnion/Euphotic zone ... | reverse complement strand
GGCGAGTCTTTTTCTTATAGATCTTGTATTTAAATAAATATATTATATCTATAAAATAATAGAGTATTATAAATATAATTAATGACACATAACATTACACGCGAAGGTTTATATCATTATGACACTTTAAGAAAAAATTTAGAAGATTTACAAAAAAAAATATTTTTAGGTAAAAAACCTGGAACTCCTGGAACTTCCGATGATTTTCAAACAAATTTTGATATATTATTTCCAAATATTAATACTATTTATGATAATAATTCTAATAAAATTACAATAAGCGAAACAGGCGAAACAAGTACGACATTTCATTCTAATAATGTAAGTTTAAAACTTTTATTGCATAATTCGCTGTATCCTTATTTACATCAAACAAAAAGGCTCACATCAAATACTATTCAAAATGAACATATTACAACAACAGCAACTTCAAAAGATCATTTATGTTTTATTAAATTTAATGCTGATGCTGCTACGGCTTCGGGTATTGCTCCAGATGTAAGTGTTATAAATAATATATTATATTCTATTTGTCTTATTGACATATTTATAAAAATAACAATGGCATTAAAAAACTGTTATTTAACTAATAGCAATCTATTTGAATCTTTTAATGATACTACAAAAATATATATTGTTGAAAAAAAATTAAAATCAACACACGACGCTACTACACCTAGAGGGTTATTTATGGATACAAGTAATACAATTCCAGGTGCTTATAGACCTCTTGATGCTATTTATTTATATATTGGAGATTTATTAAATATTTTTAATGATGAAGATATTAAAGCAGTTTTAAGTTTAAATGGAGGGTATGAGAGTGCAAATAATGACAAAGGTAGTATTACAAATAATACGTTTACAGAGGATGATAAATTAAATACAGCATCCTTAGCGGGAGGTGGTAAATATATTTTCAATTGCCTATATTTATATAATAATTATTCTCAATCAACATCTACAGGGACAAAAGCAGAAAAGGAAGCAGATGGGGCAGGTAAAAATTATGAAAATAATATCTATTTAATAAGAATTTTTTTGGAAATGATTAAAAATATAAAAGGTGGGACAGAATTTAATACGACAATTAATTATTTATATATATATTTATTATGTTTAAAATCAATCTTATTATCATCAATTAGAGCAGCAAATATATTTTATAATAATAAACACGATTTAGATGCAATCGCAATATCTTACGATGATATTTTTTCATCCGGGGCCGCCACCGCAGGTGGAACGGATTGTAGTAAATTAGATATTAAAGGGTTCGTTAAAGCAAAATCTTCAATAACATTTAGCGATGCGGCAAGTTGTATAGCATCAACAAAAATAATTCCATCTGATACTACAACGCCTAACATATATAAGTATATATTATATAGAAAACTTTCTGGAGCATCCACTAATGAAACTATATTTAAAGAAAAAGATAAACTTTTATATGAAGCAATATCTAATACTAGTAGATCTAATATTAATGAATCAGCAACAAGTTTAGGTATTGAATCTTATGAACTATTTAATACAAATTTTACTGTAAAAGGAGATTATATAATAACAAGTTATGCTCCTGGCAATTCTGCAAATTCAATAGATAATGGAAGTGTTTTTAAGGATAAAACAGGTGTTAATTATGAAAGTATTAAAAATATGTTTATACTAAATAAAACAAATGAATTTAATAGAAAATATAGAATTAAAATAAGCACAGATAATCGCGGATATAAGGTAACCAATTTTAGTGTATATAACAGCGGTCCTAATAGTATTAAAAATGTAACTATAACTCTAGAGCCAAAAGATAAAACTGAACAAAATAGGATATTATATGATGATGTTCCTAATAACAAAACAAAGAGTGGTTCTGTTACAATAGTAAAAATAACTAGCGAAGATATAAACAACGAATATGAATCTATAGTAACGAAGACTGATAGTGCTGAACAAAATATTAACTTTTACAAAACTAAAATTAAGAATAATACTACCTTATATGAATTACATAAATCTAAAAATAATTTACTATTTAATCAAACAATTTCTTATGTAGTTATTATAGCAATAATAATATCTGTTTTAATAATTGTAAATATTGCTGGTGTTGAAAAATCTCTTATCAAATCAGTTACATTAGTATGTTTTGGTGCTATAATATTACTGTTTATGAGTTATTACATAACAAATACATTATATATAGAAGAGGGATTTAGTAATAGCGATTATACTGGTTATGAGTTATGTCCAGTATCTCATTGCACAAATACTGCCACAAACGAAGCAAATGGTTTAATAAAAGAAAATAATGACACGATTTTACAAAAGAAAAAGGATTATGTTGTAAATTTTTTAAATGATAATGCAAAAGAACTAATTATATTAATTAATTTAGTAAAACCAACAATTGTCAATGATTCTCTAAAAGATAATAATACTAAATTAGTAACAATGTCTAATAATATATATAATGAAAAGAAATATGTAAAAGATGTTCTAAGTAATAAAAAATCTGATAGTGATATGAATCTTGACGTTCTTAGATATGAAAATAAAAATTATGATGTATATATAGTATGTATTTTATTCTTATCGCTAATATTAATTAGTGCTTATACTATAAATATATATACTGATAATAAATACTTAGATTTATTAATATTAATAATTACAATATTAGTAGTATGTCTATTTACATATTTCATATTATACACTAATAGAATAGTTAGAACAGTATCTACAAACTATTACTGGGGTAAAGAGTATAAACAAGAGTATATATTATAAATAATTTTAGTTATTTTTTAACATATGTAAACAATTTATATTATATATTGATGTAAAGTAAATGAATAAAAACTTAGAATTTATATATATAAAAAATACTTATGAATAATGTATATATTATTTAATTAACAATATGAAAAATGATACTGACGATAATCCTCAAAAAACAGAAGATAATATAAAAATCGAAAAAAAGGAAGATATAGATGATGCTGATGACTCTAATGACACAGATTATAAAGATGAAACAGAGGAAACAGAGGAAACAGATGAAACAGAGGAAACAGAGGAAACAGAGGAAACAGAGGACTCGGAGGAAACCAAAAATACAGAAGAGTCTGATTGTACCCAGGAATATGTTATTAATAAGGATATTAATTATGAATTAAATAATGAAGAATACAATAATAATTTTAATAAATTTCAAGACGATGATAATAATCAAATGATATATCTTATTTTAAATACTAATAAAAAAAATGATACTAATAATAAATGTGTTAAGAGCAAGAGTAATAATGGTTTAAATCTAAATAAACATCCAATTAATAAAAAAATTTATAAATTCTATAATAAATACAGTATAAATGAAAAGAAATATTTTGATATTTTATCGGAAGAAGAAAAGACAAAACTTATAGAAAGTGAAGATGTTATAGAGAACGCAGATATTATATACGACGTTCCAATGCGTTTTAAAATATTGAATTCCGATATAAATATTAGAACAAAAAAAAGCATAATATGGAAAATTGAATGTTTGAATAAAATGAGTAGTAATTCGTCAGAATATTATAAATTAAGTTCTTGGTTATCATCTTTAAATAACATACCTTTTAATAAGTTTTATGAGATACCTATAAAGATTACAGATGGTAATGAAAAAATATGTAATTTTTTAAATAATATAAGGGTTCGTATGGACGAAACAATATTCGGTCACAAGGATGCCAAAGAGCAAATTATTAGGGTATTAGCACAATTAATATCATTTCCAAGAGCAACAGGATATATAATAGGTATTCAAGGTAGTGCGGGTGTTGGAAAAACAAAACTTATTAAAGAGGGTATATGTAATGCTTTAAATTATCCAAATGCTTTTATATCTCTAAGCGGAACAGATGATTCGTCCTTTTTAAAAGGTCATTCTTATACATACGAAGGTTCTTTGTATGGTAAAATATGCGAATCTCTTATGAAAACAGGGATAATGAACCCTCTATTTTTATTTGATGAATTAGACAAAGTTTCAAATACTTATAAGGGACAAGAAATAATTAATACGCTAATACATATAACCGACCCTGTTCAAAATGATAAATTCAATGATAGATATTTTGAAGAAATAGATATTGATATATCACGTTCAATGATTATATTTACATATAATGATGATTCTCTAATAAATCCAATTTTAAGAGATAGAATGATTGTAATAAATGTTAATGGATATGATAATGAAGAAAAACTTATATTAGCGACAGATTATATAGTTCCTGAGATATTGAAACAGTATAATTTGAATAAAGGGGATATAGTATTTAGCGTAGAATTATTAAGACATATTATTAATAATATTGAAAAAGAGGATGGTGTTCGTAATTTAAAGAGAGCAATAAATAATATAGTATCATGGATTAATATGATGATATATGTTCCTATTGATTTTATTAAAATATGTATTCCTTATACAGTATCTATAATGTTTTATGATAAATATTGTAAAAAAAATACTATATCAACTACAAAATATAATTCTATATATTTATAATTTAATATTTTTTTATACTTTCATTTAATAGTATATTAGATTGAATATTATTAAATATGAATATAACACATAGTTTTATATTTTTTGGTTGCTGGAATAATATTAACTGTAATAAAGATTATATATATCGTGATATAGTATTAAATAGTATTAGAGAATTTGAAAATGATATACAAGATGTTTTCATAGCAGGAGATAATTGGTATAGTACTTTAATAGATAATATAATTAAGGGTTCTAATGACTCTAAAAGTTCCATTAATATAGAAAAGGAGATTAAAGAAGTAGTAAATGATTTAGTAGACAATGTTGAAAAAAATATGAATGAATCTACGCAACAAGTTGATAAAAAAAAACAAAAAAAGAGAAATAATTTGGCATTCAAATATTATTTAATAGATACTTTAGTATCAGGTTATCATATACTTTATGGTATGAATAAGAATATTTATATTTGCGTAGGTAATCACGACGAATCAAGTATACATACTGATAATAACAAAGATTGTATGATTAGAACACAAAAATATTATATTAAAAAAATAAAAGAAGAAGTTGATAGTGCTACCGAAAATATAGACACTTTATTATTAGAAGATAATATACCAAATCTTAAAGATATTGTCGACGATCGTTCGTTAGAAACAAATATAGATATAGATAATAAAAATACTAAAATGAAATTATATTCACACGATAAAATAGGTATAGAAGAAAAGAACAGTTATATAGTTTTTATTATAAATACAAATATTTTATCAGATACTTATTTAAATAGTTTAAAAGATGAATTATCTAAATACAAAGAAGAAAAATCAGATAATTTGAAAAAAATATTTGTAATGGGTCATATACCATTATTTTTTGATAAACATAAAGACCCTAAGGAAGATGAAGACCCTAAGGAAGATGAAGACCCTAAGGAAAAAGGACCTAAGGAAAAAGGGCCTAAGGAAGAAAAAGACCAAAGTTTAAAAAAGAGTAAAAAAAGGGATAAGACAGATATTAAAAAGGGAAAGTTTAACAATTCATATGATATGATAGATAAAATATATATGATATTAACAGATTATAATTGTACGTATATATGTGCGGATTGTCATAATTTTAATGTAATGAAGATAAAATGTGATGGAAGGGTTTTAATACAAATTACATGCGGAACTGGAGGAGCAGATCCTGATAAAATAATAGATATATATGATACGCCGAAAACATCAGTATTTAAAAGTAATAGATATAAATCAGAATCATCGAGTCCTCAAAAATCTTCTGAAAGACAAGAGATACAATACGATTTATTGTATTATTCTATAAATTCTTACGGATATAGCAAAATATCAGTAGTTGATAATAATATAATAGTATCTTATAATAAATTAATAGATATTGATAGTAAAACTTATATAGATGATAAGTATAGATATATAATTAGCAATAATAACATAATATATCTAGGGAGAGAGGTATATAAGAATAATGAAAAAATAAATTATATTTTAGAAAATTCTTTAGAGAATAAAAATAAATATTGCAAACGTTTAGATGACAATAAGGCCAAAAACATAAGTAACACATATATAGATAATATAATTAAAACAGAGAATAAAAAAACTGTATGTTATAAGAAAAAAAAAGATTAAATATTCGCTTATAATAAATATGATATATAACTATATTTTATTAATTTTGATTATAATTTTAGTTGTTCTAACAATATTTTATATATTTCATATATATAATTCATTAATATACGACGATATAGATAATCATATATATTATATGAATAAGGATGAAACAGCGATGTTTCTAGAATATGATGAAGATAAATATGTTTATAATTTATCAAATATAGATTTATATGCGCGTAAAGTTTTATCTAATGAAGAATATATATATAATATAAAAAATTCTGCGGCATCTTTTACAAATAATGATAAAGATGTTCTTAATAAATGTATAGAAAGAGCCGATGAATTATTAAGAAGTGTTAATATTGATAATATTATTAAAGAACCTAATTTAAGATATTCAAAAAATATTAATTTTAATGATTTGGCAAATATTAAATGGGTTTTATCACTTACTTCAAATGAAAATAGCGATAATAATCTTATAAAAGAATATGAAGAAGGATTGCCTCATACAAGAGCAAATGTAATATTCTTATCAAATAAGGTTCTAAACTATCTCGAAGACGAATTAATAAAAATTCTAATACACGAAAAAATTCATATATATCAACGTAATAATGAAGAATTATTTAAAATAATAGTAAACGATATGGGATATGTTGAGGTATCTAATATAACTGAAATATCATATAATACTATAAAGCATATACGTTCAAATCCTGATGTTAACAGAAAGATTTATAAAAATCCGAATACAGGCAAATTAATGATCTGTTTATATAATAATGATAAACCAAACGGTATTAATGATGTGGATTTAGTGGATTATTCATTAGAACACCCATATGAAAAGATAGCCTATGAAATATCTGAATATATTCATAATATGAATAAAATAGAAAAATATAAAAACATATAATAATAATATTATATTAATATATAATATGGAAGAAGTGTATAAGCAAGCCCCCGAAGGTATAACATACGAACATGTCGAAAGAATTTTCAATATCAATGATAAAGATGTATTGAAAACATTAATTGAATTGTGGAAAATACCTGAAGAAAATATTAAAAATATTAGTGAAGAAGAGAGTAAATGGAATAATATAAGAAATACCTGTGATGATTTTGATAATGAAATGAAAAATGTATTAGATAAGGCAAAAAAACAGATTTAATATAGATATATTGCTTTATCAATAATTATCATTCTAATAAATTGCGAATGTGTTCAATTTCCATATCATAATTATTTGACGGAGTTTCTAATATAATAGTAGGTACTTTATTTTTAATGTTTTTAATATTATTATTTAACGATGCTATGAAATTATTCATATCATTTGTAGATATTTTTCCATCTAAAATTACGGCATGCCTATCTTTCATTTCTCCTTTTTTAACCATACTATTATTTAGATGAATAACTGTAATATCTTTACTATTTTTTTTAAATAGAATATCATATGCTTCTGCTAATTCATATCCTAATGCCCATGTATGTGCTGTATCAAAGCAAATCCCTAAGTTTTTCTTCTGTTCTTTTGAAAAACTGTTAAAGAATTCAATAAATTCGCTTAAATCTTTTAACAATTCTGTTCCTTGTCCTGCAGGTGTTTCGATAATTAGTTTAGTTTTCAAATTTTTATTTTCCATATCTTTCAATATATATTCGATAGCAACTTTCATATTATGTAATCCCTGTTCATATGATTGCGATACATGTTTCCCGACATGTAATACAACACCTTCCGCACACATCATATCGGCAAGTGTTAATTGATTGATAAGTAATTTAATCCATATACATTCTTCTAAAGGCATTATCCTTTTTCCTTCCATAGCATCTTTAGATATATTTATAGTATACGGAGCGTGTATAATAAGTTTGAAATCATTTTCAATTAAATATGTCCTAATATCTTGCGATTTCTTAATATAACTGTCTATATTTATAATAGTATTGCTGCGCGGATTAGAAATAAATATTTGAAGAGCATTTCCGCCATTTTTTCTAATATTATTCATAGTTTCTATTATGCCCCCGCTTTCATCGCGTTTAATATGAGCACCTATGTAATTTTTAACTTTCATTATAGTAATTATAGTAAATAAATAAAAAAAATGTAAAATCAATTTTTATAATGTATAAAATGTGTATAATATTATGTAATCTTTTTCATTTAATAATCATCAGAATAATATTCTGATTCATTTTCGCTAATATAATCATAATCATAATCATCATAATCGCTATAGTAGTTGCTTGAATTATATTCTTCGTCATTAATATTATTTTCAAAATGTTCATTATAATATTCATCATTATCATTAATTTGCTTTTGTTTTTCCATACTATTTAGTTTATTATAATATTCATACTTTTTATTAATTGTATCATAATGTGTATTAATATCGCAATTTTCTTTTTCATTTTGTTCACGTTTTTCATTTTCAATATATTCTCGTCGTGCCATTGTAAAGAAACTTTTCGGAGGATTCAAAATCTTATCAAAATTATCAATAATATTTTTTTTATATTGCTCAATTAACTCATTTCTATCATATTTTTTATTATCACAATAGAAATCAATATAATAATCAATTGTTGTTTTAGCACGATATTCTTTAATAACATTATTATCATATTTTTTTGTCATAAGAAACTTAATATAACCATCAAATAGTTCTTTGATATTATAAATTTTGTTAGAATCATTAATTAATGTTTTATCATTAATCATAATGGTTGCAAATTCATTAAACGAATAATCAGTCATATATTGTCTTAATTACTTTATATATAAAAGTGTACGTATCAATTTTTAAATTATTTTGATTGAGATAATATTTTTTTAATAATTTTATTTATTGTATCATTTATTTTATCAGTATCAACATTATTTGAGTGTCTATATTCTATATATAATGTTTTAATCTCTTTATTATTTACATTATCAATAATATCACTTCTCATAATTAAAGAAATTCTATTTGATATTTTATATTCTTTTAAAATATATTCTGTTATATTATCAATATCATTTGTACACGGAAATGTATAATTAGGTTGTTTATCATTTTTTGAACATATTACTAATATATTTTCAATAATATCTATATTTTTCTTAATTTTACTTGATACATACTGATTATCATTAGATAATTCATATGTATATACGCGTTCCTTATGAGTATATGATTTATATTTTTCAACTCTACTTTTCTTATAATAATTATCTATAAAAGATTCTAAATTATTTCTAGAAGATAAAGATACATCTATTATATTATCATGCTTACCTTTATTGGTATTTATTATATAAATTTCTATTAAATTAATATCACGCATTTTATCATTATTGTTATTAAAACCAATAGTATCATCGGTGTTGTTCGTATTATAGAGATATTTATTAACATCTATTAATGTATTAAAAGACATGTTATATTATATTATGTTATATTATGTTATAATATCATTTTTTAGATTTATATATAAAAATTGATTATTCTATATATTTATATATTAAACTTTGTTATGAATTATAAATTTAAAATTTATAAATTAAAAGATGAAATAGATAAATATAGTGTTATAAATACTAATCAAGAAATCTCAAATAATCAATATAATAAACATAAAATTCGCGAGGATTTTCGAAATATGCTTATAAATAATTTATTTATTTCTGTTCTTGAAGCAACTGATTTAGAAATTGGCATTTTTAATTGTACTATTGATTACGCTAATACAAATAAAATACAGTTATCTTGGAAATGTTCTTTATTTATTGATACATATATTAATATATCACGAAGCATTTATTCTAATCTTAAATCAAATAGTTATATAGGAAATAATAATTTATATAAAAGGATGGTTGAAAATAAGGAGTTTGTTCCGCATATGCTCCCATATATGCAATGTCATAATATATTTCCTGAAAGATGGAAAGATATTATTGATAAAAATAATTTACGTCTTAAAGCGGCCTATGAATTTAATATTGTTGCCATGTCAGATATGATTACTTGTATGAGATGTAAAAGTAAGAAGGTTAGTTATTATGAACTACAGACACGTTCAGGCGATGAAGCATCAACGCTATTTATGGAATGTCTTATTTGCGGAAAGAAATGGAAACAGTAATATATTATACATTTTCAATTATTCTATATTCAAAACATTCTCTTAATATATAAAATGCTATACCAATATATATTTTTGATTCGTCATTATCTACAATTTCTAGTATAATATTATAGTATTTTTTATTTAATATAAAATGTTGTATAGCATTTTGTATTCCATAGTTATATATTATTTCTTCAACATCTTTCTTTTCGTAAATAGGTAATAAAATATGATTGTAAATATATTTTTCTGTATTACAAACAAGAGTTCTTTTATCAGTTGAAGTAATATATTTAATTTTACTGTAGATATCAGATGCTACTATATTGTCGGGTTTTGTTAAGATTATTTTGTATTTTATAATATTTTCTTTTTTGTCCGACATTTAATAATAATATAATTATATTTTTATATAATATTATCGAGTGTAATAAGTAAAATAGATATACAACCAAATATAATACCTATAACTCCTTGGAGATTTATGCTAAAGTGATTATTATAATATATAGTAAATAATAATAATAATATAATTTCAAATACGGCAAAAGTTCTAAAATATGCTGGATTGGGAGATATCTTTATTATATAATAACTAATAAAAGTTACAAAGAATAACACGAGAGAATATATATAATATTTAGGATTACTTATTATATCTATAATATTTTTATCATTTCTAAAAAAATATAGTAAATATATTAAACTAAATATGCCGACTATTATATTTATAATTATAGGAAATATATAATTAGGTGTTTCGTCATATTTTATAAATAATATAAATCCTACTATTATTGTACTCCGTAAAACTGATAAATATACCCATTCCATTTATTATTCTTATATATTACAATATTATATTTACTGAATTATTCTTTAGGGGGAATATCTTATGAAAATATGTAGTAAATTTATTGTATTGTTATGTGTAGAAAGATATTACAAGACTTCAAAAAATAATCAATATTAAGAATTTTTGGTCATTCATAGAATTATTTTTATATTTTCATTTAGTTACATAATATTTAATATTTATTTATAAGCACTTTAGTGAATATGCTAGGGTTTGCCGAAAACTGCGGCCAGGATATTTGTTCATAATTATTTTTTAATAATTCTATGGCTTTTGGATTTGGATTTACTGATAAAAATAACCAATCTATTTTATTTTTATTTTCTTCCGCCGTTAATAATTCAATGGCATTTGGGTTCATTGATATATAGGACCAATATATTTTATTAGATTCATCTAAACTATCTAATTGTCCTTGAGTCATTTTATTTTCTTTCTTAATTTTTTTTTTTAATAATTTTATTGCTTTTGGATTTTTCGATAAAAGTCGCCAGGATATTTTATTAGATTCATCTAATCTATTTAATTGTTCTTGAGTCATTTTATTTTCTTTATTAATTTTTTTTTTTAATAATTTTATTGCTTTTGGGTGTGGATTTTCTGATAAATATTTCCAATCTATTATGTCATATTTTATTAATAATCCTACTGCTTTTGGATTTGACGATAACATATTTCGAGATATTGTTTTAGAATAATCTAAATTGTTAAATTCTTCTATATCCATTTCATTCTCTTCAATAATTTTTTTTTCTAATAATTTAATAGCGTTTGGATTTTCAGATAAACCTTTCCAATCTATTTTCCAATCAATTTTATTTTTATACTTTTTTATTAATTTTATAGCTTTTGGATTTTTTGATAACTCAAACCAATCTATTTTTTTTGAAGAATGTAAATTATACAATTCCTTATATCCTAAACTATTTTCTTCTAAAATTTTATTTTCTAATAATTCAATAGCATTTGGATTTCCAGATAATATTTTCCAATCTATTTTATTTGTATTTTTTTTTAATATTTCAATAGCATTTGGGTTCATTGATATATAGGGCCAATATAATTTAGTTTCATTATTTTTTAATAAATCTATGGCATTAGGATTTTTTGACAAAGTGTCAAAAATTAAATTTTCTTTTAGTATCCAATCTTTTAATACATATTTTATTTCTTTAAAAATATTTTTGTATTTTTCTATTATATGTAATCGTAAATCACTTGGCAAATCATTAATAGTCATATTAGGCTTCATTTTAGGCTTCATTTTATCTCTGATATCTTTTGGAGATAATTTGATATTTTCAATGAAAACATTGATATATTTGCAGAACTTTTTAAGTTGTTTCACGTCGCATTCTAATGTTTCTGCCATCATCTTAATCTCATCATCGTTACCACACATTACTTTATAATCAGTTATAGTTAGATTATATAAATATTTCTGTATATTTGCAATAACAACAGTATCTGGTCTCGAAGAACTACTTGATTGTGAGTTTTTAACTATTTTATCTTGAAGAGTTTCAGTATCTATATTTAATATATTATGTAATTCATTGTCTTTTATGGCAGAACTAGAAGACATAGAAGACTTGGAAGACATAGAAGACTTGGAAGACATAGAAGACTTGGAAGACATAGAAGACTTGGAAGACTTGGAAGACTTGGAAGACATAGAAGACTTGGCAGACATAGAAGACTTGGAAGATTTAGAAGATTTAGAAGACATTGTATTTTTGTGTTCTTTTCTATTTAATGTTTTAGAATAAATATTTGCACTATGTGTGTTTCTAAAAAATATAGGGATACTTCAAGCAATAATTCAACTATACACGAGTTTAGCGATGATTCTATATATTTGCCAATAACTTATCATATTATATATAGGGGACTCAAGAATTGCTTATGAATTAAACACAAGTAGTTATACAATTATTTAGATCATCTTCAAAAAATTATTTTAGAATTTGAACATTAAAATATTGAGTACATAACTTTTTATTTTCAAATATTTCAAAAGTTTTTTATAAATTCCTAAATAAAAAAAGTTATGTACTCAAATTCTAAAATCAAAATAATGTAATTAACTACTATAAAATATAAAAATTGATTGTTGAGTATTTATAATTAATTACTCAATTACAAATGTCCGCTACTACTTCAACAACTGCTACCGATGCTGTTTCCAAAATTAGCACTTACATTCCTATTTCCTATATTACCGCCGAAAATACAATTAATGAGACAAATGTGAATTTTAATATTACTTTTGGTAAAGGAAAAGATAGTCTTGTATATACTAATGAATGGGATCTAAAAGAATTTACCAAGAAGTATGAAGTAGAGACTATTGAGAATGAAGAGACTAAATGTTATTATGTTATAGCAGAAGAAGGACCGTTTGTAATAAAGATACATAATCTTAATATTGAAAGTGAATATAATAATAATAACGATTATGCTCTCGGTTTTGCTTTAGATTTTGAAGAACCGGAATATTTTGATGAAGACAACTATACGCCGTTTAATATTGATAGAGACGGTATCATGTGGTCTATTCCTGTTGATAAAAATGAAAAAAATAATGTATTTTATCAAAATGCAAAGGCAAAATATCAATGGACGGCATCGCGTAGTAAGAATATGGGCGAAGAACTTACAGAAGATGAGAAAAAACTTGGTATTGAAAAGACATCGGAAACTGTAGGTTTAATTTATTTAAGTATTATGATTCTTAGCAAAGAGAAGCAAGTTGTTCAAGAACGCGAAATTACTCGCAGTTCTAATACAAGGAGCGGAGGTGTTTCTCGTGGTATTTCTAATAGTGTTGCCGCGAGAGTAGGATACGGACATAGTGCTACATCATCATCTGTTGCGAGTACGTTTAAGCATTCTAAAAATACTAAAAGACTTGTAATTCCTATTCGCTTTAGGATTTCGAAAGATTCTGATGTTACCGATATGAATTGTTCGAAGACTCTTGATGGTGCGAAAGTTAATATGGAAAGGAAAAAAATAACAATTGCTCCGTTTCTTCCTTAAATATTACCAAATACTCTTTATGTTATAGTGTTATTATAGTATCCTAAAAATTAAATGTTGTATATTTTTTATATTATTTGCTTTCATTTTTTCTTAATTATATTATAGGATTTTGACAAGATAGATAAATTTTATTATATATTATCAATAGATATTAAGATAATAGCCATACATCCTAACAAAATTCCTAAAATACTTTGATATGATATTTTTACATTTTTTTCGTAGTATATTGCGAATAGTAATATGAATATAATTTCAAGAGCGACGAAGACTCTAAAATATGCTGGGTTAGGACACGTTTTTATAATGTAATATCCTAAAAGTATAACTATAAATAATATAAAAGAATATATATAATATTTTGGTTTAATAATTTCTGTCTTTAGATAATAAAATTTATAAAAAGAGAATATATAGAGTAAACTTAAAATACCTACTATGACATTCGCTATAATTGGAAAAATATTACTAGGGGTTTCGTCGTATCTCAAAAACAATATTAAACCAGCAACTATTACACTGTGAATGACAGAAAGTATTATCCATTCCATAATTTACTTCTATTTATTATTAATATATAAATAGAATATAATTACAATAGAATATATATCATTTCTTTTGTATTCATAGAGTATTGTCGTAATACCCATAAGTATCATGAAAAACAATATAATATATTTAGAATTATCATTTGATATTATATTAGATACACTGGGATTATTGTCATAATATATATACACATAAATTATTGGAAATAGATAAAATTGAATATAAAAATTGATTTAAGATTTATAAAAATAATTATATAAAGAAGATATGTCAATTGCTAATAAAATAAGTATTAAGGATAAGTTGGATATTACTTATAATATATTGAATATCTTTATGAAAAACAATAAGACCATTGTAAATAAAAATAGAATTAATAAAAATAAAGGTTTTGATGAAGTAATTCGTAAAAATACTAGAAGTCCGCAATTCTTTTGTACCAATTTCTGCGGAGGTAACATCAATGATTGTACTTGCCTTCACAGGTCTCATTAAATTAGAATAAATTCGAAACATTAGATATTTAACTTTTTATGAACTGTTTCTATAGCGCCTTCAACCCATGCCTGACGCTCGCTATATGTTTCTCCTAATATATAGATATCTTTGGGAATAAATAATCCGTCTATTATATCTTGTATATTTTTTGTATTTACTCCGACATTCCACATATGATCACCAGATTCCCAAAAATGCATAGTAATCCATTCAGGTTCTTTAATATTTTTTTCAGGAAACATTTCATTTAATATTTTTGTTAAATATTTTTTGACATCTTTTTCAGTCTTAAAAGCGTTCCAGAAATCGGCATTATATCTATCACTATAACTGATTTGTATTAAACCGCTATTATAATCTATAGGAATAATAAACTGTAGTTTGTTTTGCGTAAGTATCTTTGGCATATCCTTAAACCAGACATCTTTATATTGTGCAAATATTCTTAATAAATGTCCATCACTAACAGTATTAAATAAATAATCATATTTTTTAAAATAATTTATTTTCATATAATCGCTTCTTTTAAGGGTTAAATATAATTTCGAATAGTTATATATATTACCATTAACTCTAATAGTTTTATCATCATCTTTTACATCTTCTAAAATTGATGAAAAATTAACAGAAACACCTGCATCTACTATATATTTGTACAATACATCACATAATATTTGTATTCCGTCGCGCAATACAAAAAATTCATTATTCCGAATATCAAAATCTTTTCGCAATGTTAGAATACCATTATAGGCATTCATATCATACATCTCACCTTGATATCCTAATGATATTTTGAGTAACTCTACTTCATTAGCATTTAATATTAAGGAAAAATAGTTATGTAAATTATATAGATTGGGGTCATATTTATTGCCATTTAATTTTTTTTCAATAGCATATTTCCATAATTCTTTTAGGCTTTTAAATGTAGATTTATAGTGTTTTAATAATTGCTCTTCATTCATTAAGCGACCTTCTATAAAATAATTAGTATTTTTGCCAATATTTATTATTTGGTCTTTAAGTTTAAAATCCTTTATTAGTTTCATAACATATTTATGTTTCTTTCCTAATCTCCCTGCCCCAACTGAATATCTAAACCCTTTATGTTCGTTTGTATAAATACGTCCACCAATTCTTTTTGAACCTTCAAATATAACTATATCAGCAGATGGTATTCTGTTTAATAATAAATTATACGCTAAATATAATCCTGTAATACCTGCTCCAATTATAGTATGCTTCATTCTTTGTATTATTATATTATTATTATATTATTATTATATTATTGTATTATAATTAAAAATGATTTAATTCAATAATCTCTATGTGTTTCTATAACAATCCTTATTATGTCTTGGAAACCAAATAATAACATTTTTTGATTTTAGAATTTGAGTACATAACTTTTTATTTTCAATTATTTCAAAAGTTTTTTAGAAATTTCTAAATAAATAAAGTTATGTACTCAAATTTTATTTTTGATTTTTAGAAATATTCTGGTTTAACTATCGCGAATATAGTAGACATACTATGTTTTTTCGCATTTTTCTCTCATATTCTTCAGTAATTTCTCGAACTTTGGTTTCGCGGATATCATCATATTCATATGTCTTACCATTTCTTTTTAATAATGTAGTATAATGTCCTGATTCTACAGTATCGCCTTTGTGTAATATAATAGACCTTAATTTTAACTCTTTTTTATCCCCGACTATTTTTATAGTATTTGGATAAATAATTTTAGTAGTTAATTTATTTTCATATCCCATATTTCTATATATTTCAATAAGCATAACACCATTTGTCTTCAATATATTATATTCTTTCTCATAATGTTTTATAAGTTTCCCTTTAGAATTTTTAAAATAATTCTTCTTATCAAAATCATATTTATCAATACGATTTGGTATTATTGAAGATATATCAAATTTGCTTTTACGCATTAAATATGATGATGATACTTCATATATCATATTTCTCTTGTATTTATTATTACCATCTTTAACATTTACATTATTTTTAAATTCAAATATCTTATCTAAATATGTAATTAATTCAAATATATCAATCTGTTGTGTAAGCCAATTGTCCATATTATTAAAAAAAATCTTATTGTTTTCATTAATCATTACAAGTTCTCTATAATATTTTTCTAAATATTTTCTTATCATATTACATTGTTTATTTTCTGTATTTTCGTTTTTATTAATATACTTATAAATATTATATAATTCATCTTGAATTTGCGAAGCATATTTATGTTCGAGTTTATTTTTAAAGAACATATTATATACTACTCTATTCTTAAAATGAAATAATGCGACCAATAAACTATCTATATAGCAACTATTATTTTCATTGCTAATATTAAGTTGATTTTTATCTTTCATTAAATTTTTACCAATCGCCCCCTTAATATTTACACACCTATTGGTCTTCGGATTTAATATTTTATCTTTTGGGCATTCTTTCATTTTTATAATTATCTATTATTATTAAATATATAAATAGTATTTGCTATATAATTATACGATAACAAGATGTTTTATAAAAATGAAGAAGGTTATATTAATCTATTAAAAGATACTTTAAATGGGGAATATAAAAATACAAGGAATGGTAATGTATTTTCGCAGTTTGGGTGTATGATTAAGTTTGATAATATTTCATCATCATTTCCATTGATTACTACTAAAAAAGTATTTTTTAGAGGCATCGTAGAAGAATTGCTCTGGTTTTTAAGAGGTTCTACGGATGCCAATGAACTTAAGGATAAAAATGTTAATATTTGGAATGGTAATTCGTCGCGCAAATATTTAGATAGTGTAGGTCTAATAGATTTTGAAGAAGGTGAATTGGGTCCCGTGTATGGTTGGCAGTGGCGCATGTTTGGTAAAAAATATATATCTAAAAAATCTAGAGAATCTAGAGAATCTAGAGAAGAAAATAATATCGCAGTTGATCAGATTAAATATGTTATTACAGAATTACTTAAAGAAAATAGTCGTCGCGCGGTGTTATCTGCGTGGAATCCTGTAGATTTAAATATTATGGCTCTGCCCCCATGTCATATTCTCTATATCTTTAATAAATCTAAAGATGGTCTATGTTGTCATCTTACTATGAGAAGTTCTGATTTATTCTTGGGTCTTCCTTTTAACATCGCAAGTACTGCTCTATTGACGCAAATACTTGCGCACGTATTACATCTGAACTCTTCGGAAGTATGCTTGTCTTTGTGCGACGCTCATATCTATGAGGAACACGTAGAACAGGTAAAAAAACAAGTTGATTTAGAAATATACGAGAGTCCTCGTGTTATAATTGAAAAGGCCGCGCCTGCTATTGAAACGTCTTTGGATGACAAAATAAAATGGATAGAATCTCTGAAATATAGCGATTTTACCCTAATAAATTACAAATCATATGACAAACTCCCTGCAATTATGAAATGAGCACATATAAAAAAAAATGATTATTATTTTTATACACCTATATATAATAAATGTTAGAATATATTTATATTCAACAAAATAATGATTGGGATTATGAGAAAAAATATAAGTTTGGATACACATCTAATCCATTACAAAGAATCAAGAATAGTCACGAACAGCATTCTCATAAATCTAAATATATAGCATTATATGTAATAGATAAAACAGATAAATATTCTCTACATTATACAGAATATGATAAGATAATCTATAAATCGCATTTAAAACTTTTGAAATCTAAATATAATCATGATTTTCCCAATTTACAAAATATTAATAAATATATAGTAAATAATGGAGGTTCGCGAGAGTTTATATTTCAAGATGGGCTAGACATATTTAACAAAATATTATTGGAAGAGTTTCCTATATTAGGTTTAAATGTAAAAATCATAGATATCGAAAACATAAATATGGAGATATCTCTATTTTACAAAAATATTAGACAAATTCACAATGATGATATTACAGATATTGAGGATACAACAGATATCGCAGAAATTGTAGATACTTATGAATATAATAGGGATGTGATTAATAAAATTAATATTGTAGGAGTTAATAAATTGCGCCCATACCAAGAATATATTATTATTAAAATGGGCGAAGAGTTAATTAAAAACAATAGATGTTATTTGGTTTTACCAACTGGTGGCGGAAAAACAATCATAGTATATAATTTATTTAATATGTTAAAACCGAAGATAATATTAATATTTTCACCGCGATTTATTATAAATAAACAGAATATTTCCAATAAATATTTAAATATACTTAATATTAAATATAAATTAGCAACAGACATATCTGATAATATAACAGAACATACAATTATTGTATCATGTATTCAATCCTTAAATAAGATATGTGAAAATATTAAAAAGTATCAAATTAAAGATATTGTTGTATGGTTTGACGAAGCACATTGGTCTCTTGAAAATTGGATATATAATAATGATATCGAAAACAATAGATGTTTTATATTAAATGATAATATTCACATATCAAACCGCATATATTCTTCGGCATCACCTAATATGAATTGTATTACTGAACACAATAAAATATTTGGTAATATCATATCTAATATAACATGTAGTGAATTAATAAATGAAAATTATTTAAGTAATATTAAACCCTACATATTTAATACTAATAAAAATAGCCCCGATATACTTCAATATTATTTGAAAGGTTTTATGGAACATAATAAAAAATATGGTTTTAGTTTTCATCATTCGCAAGAAAATGCTAAAAGTTTATTTAAACTTCATTATAAATTTTATAAAGAAAAAAAAACAAATATTAAACCATTCTTATTGATATCGCAAAACTTTAAAGATGACTCTATAATTTTAGAATATAGTTACGAAAATGTTAATACATTTGAGAATACTGAATATAGTATCGCTTATGTTGTCGATCAATATAGTATGGGGTATGATTTTGAAAAGATTGATATAGTTTATATGAGTGATCCCAAAAGGTCTTACAAAGATATTATTCAATCTATTGGAAGAGGTATGAGACCAGATAAAAAAGGAGAAGATGGGAAAAATTTAAATAAAATATTACACTGTTATATGCCCGTTTATATAGAAACTTGTGATAAAGAAACTGATTATAAAAACATAGTTGATGTTTTGAGATATCTAATATATAATGTAGGATTATCATATGCTGATATTAAATTTATTAATAAGCCTGAAAATACAAAAGATAATACAGAATATTGCGACGGATATAGTGTTGTTAAAAAATACGATGGTTGTGAAGATATTAGTGCTATTTTATTAGAACTTTTAAAGCAAGATCATAGCGATAAGTGGAATACAAATAAGATTACAAAGCACTTAAATAAGTACAATATTCACTCAAAAATAGATTATGATAAATATAGATGCGATAATGAACATCTTGACCTGCCTTCAATTGATAGTTTATTTAAAGATTTAAAAGATTTTTCGTGGTATAATACATATTCAAAAGAATCTTGCCCTTATTACAATCGGCAAGAGTGTATAAATGTTATTAAAGAGATTAATGATAACAACTATCATATTTTATGTGATATGTACGATGATGAAGAAAAAATAAAATATATAAATAATATTGATAATAAAATACCTAATACTAATTTATGGAGATTTTACGGCGGAGCAATTACAGACTTCGCCATTAGTTATTAAATAGACTGATTGCTATCTTCTTCAACATTTCAATATGTTGATTCTCTTGTTCTATCTTATCTAGAAAATATTTTTTATGCTCTTCTGCGATATTCTCATATATTCCAATAATCTCCTCCTGTCTTTCAAGAGAAGGGATTGGGATTTTAATCTTAAATAAATCTTCTTCAACAATAGATTTTTGATTAGCACCTTTATAATATTTTTGCAACAATTCTATATTATGAAATAGATAGTAATATACATATTTTGTATAAAATGTGTTGTTTTTTGATTTAAAATGTAATGTTGTTTCGCCTACATTATATTTATCACAACCAAAATATACCATAGCTTTTCCAGATCCATTTGTTTTATTAATTATAATACCTTCACCGGTATAATCATATGTATCAAGGTATAAATTACCAAGTATTGAACAATAATACAATGGATATAATCCACTTTCTTTACCATCTTTGCTTTTTTTCTTTTCACCTTTAACTATCTCACAAACCTCACCAAGAGTTTTAATTTCACTCTCTTTAAATATATCGTTCAATTGTTTTAGATAAAATTTTTTCTTAAATAATTCCCCTTCATATTTTAACTGCTTTACTCTCAATTTTATCGTATCAATACTATTACTAATTTCATCCATATCTTTTATAATCTCTTCCTGTCTTTCAAGAGAAGGGATAGGGATTTTAATTTTAGAACATCGTTCGATACTTATCATTTTTTTAGGAGTTCCACAGCAAATTTTATCATCTGCTAAATGTTTTTTTCTATTGTTATTCAAATAATACCATAAATATTGGTAGTTTATTATATTAGGCTCTTTATATGTCAAAATATACAACAAGTCACTTGCAATAAATTTACCATTAAAATATTGTGCTTTAGCTAAAGATCCTTCAGAACCTCCAACTAACATGACACATTCACAATCGTGAGTAAACATATTATGCGTTTTATTTGTATCAGACGCTGTAATAAATGTATATTCTCCTTCTATATTTTTACTACTTTGAAGGCTACCCTTAACTATCTCACAAACCTCTCCAAGAGTTTTTACAATTACATCTTCGCCGTATTGGATTTGCTCTGTTTTTGTATAACTTGATATTTTAAAATTGTAATTATTATTCTTAATATTTTTGATAGGAACAATCATATTACTTTTAATACTTTCGCATTCTTTTGTAGTGATTTCCATAAATTCGATATTTTTGGTAGACCCTTCTTTTTTAAATATTATAACGGCAGTTTCAATACTGGTATGAGAAAATGTTTTTGTCGGAACATAAATGATTTTTAATATATTTACAGATTCACACATATATTTCCTTAATTTTATAAATGATTTACTATCAAATAACTCTCCGTACGGAAGAATAATCGCGCATACTCCTCCTTCGTTCAACATATATATACAATGTTGAATAAATAAACTTGTACCATTATTATCAGAAATAGGATATATATCTTCAAATCTAGTAGTATCGTCTTTTTTAAAGTAATCAAATCTTTTTTGCAAAGCTTTATAATTCATACTAGTTCCAAATGGTGGATTCGTAAATATAATATCAAATTTATTTGTAATCAAATAAGGGTTTTCACATAAACTATCACATTTAATTATATTACTATTAAAGTTATTTGTTGTTAGAAATATAGAACATTCTCCAAACTTAATAGTGTCTTTTTCTACTTCGCATCCATATATATTATTTGGAATAATGTTTCCATTACTATATGCGCGCGTAAGTAATCCCCCGGTTCCCATACAACAATCATATATCGTGGGATTTTCATAACTCTTGATAATATCATTAAATCCACAACCGTGAAATATAATATTAATTAAATGTCTGGGTGAGAAAAACTGCCCCAATTCTTTAGAACCCTTACCTCCTCCATATTCGCGAAATGCTTCGTGGACATCTCCGTAAGATGTAGAGAACGCATCTACAAAATCTTCATTAATCTCTATTTTACAAATAACATCAATAAGTTTCATAAATGAAGCTTCATCATTAAAACTGAATCTACTATCTTCTTCGTTATATATAGAATTTTTGAATATTTTAATAGCAAAACTCATAATAAACATTCTCCACTCGTTCAATGGATTATCGGTTTTAAGAAACTCTTTTATATTTTTACAATATCCCATATATTTATCATATCTTTCTTGAGACATTTCACCATCATTAAGAAACTTTTTACATATTTTAAATAATTCACTATTTTCGTCGGCAAATTGAGATTTAAATATATGAATAGTTAAAATCTTCATAATATCATTTTGCGCTTTTACACCTACAATAGCATTACCATACAATATATTATGACACATTTTAATAACTTGCTGTAAGTTATCTTTAATATTCTTATACTTATCATCAATTACAGCATTTTTTTTGCTTATAGTCCATATAATTTCATTAACTATTACATTTAATTTTTCATCATAAACATCATCTTCATCTTGTGATACTATAATCTCATTAATATCGCCTAATTCTTCTCTCATAGTATTTTCGTATTTTCTAATATTTTTAATAAGTGTTTTCTCTATATATACTTTATTCCGCTTACTCATATACGGAATATTAATACTTTTACAATGCTCAATTAACTCTTCGAGAGTATAATTTTTATAATCAGCCATATTGATATTATTATATTAAATCAAATAATCAATTTTTATATTTGACGCTCCGCCTTCCATTTTTTAAATTTATCACTAAATGTACAGGCGAACTTGAGAACCGTCATGGCATTCTTATCTCTAAAAGCAGTTC
>Ga0208226_1000137_pt1 | contig 23800 bp, 22 predicted proteins | sample LakMenE18May11ns_FD_150713 | JGI IMG/M metagenome (GOLD analysis project Ga0208226, IMG submission 150713) | Freshwater microbial communities from Lake Mendota, WI - 18MAY2011 deep hole epilimnion ns (SPAdes) | ecosystem: Environmental > Aquatic > Freshwater > Lake > Epilimnion/Euphotic zone ... | reverse complement strand
CGAGCACGTTCAAGCGGCGATGCGTACACAGCAGACACGCCCTTAATCTCGGCAATGCGCTTGGCAACTGCCTCAGCTTCAGCCTTGCCCGAATCGGCGAGGTGCAGCCCTGCTGCTCTGCCGGGAAGCACTTTTCCCGTTGTTGGCGTGCGCCCGTGCCGAACCATCAAGATCAATGTCGGAGCGTTTTTCGTTGGGCGTGCCATGGGGTTGTGTTCCAAACTATCGTGCCTTGCAGTGACGAAGCCATCTCAGACCACTAATGCACGGGCACTTCGTGTTTTGCAACAGGAAATTCACGATTGTGAGAAGTGCTCACGGTTGGTGAAGTGGTGTCGACAAGTGGCAGTTGAAAAACGCGCCGCGTATAAAGACGAAGAGTATTGGGGCAAGCCCGTTTCGGGTTTTGGCGACCCAGCCGCACGAATTGTTGTGCTCGGCCTTGCACCTGGCGCACACGGTGCGAATCGCACGGGTCGAGTGTTTACTGGCGACCGCAGTGGCGAGTGGTTGTTCCGCGCAATGCACAAAGCGGGTCTTGCTAATCAGCAGTCGTCTGAAAATCGAAACGATGGATTGCAACTGACTGATGCATGGGTAACAGTTGCCGTTCGTTGTGCACCGCCACAGAACAAGCCGACTCCTGCAGAGGAGAAGAAGTGTGCGCCCTATTTGCAGCGCGAACTTGAGTTACTCATAAATGCAAAAGTGATTGTGTGTCTTGGTTCAATTGCCCTGCGAGCAGCGTGTGATCAGTTAGGTGTGAAGCCGCGACCAAAGTTTGGCCATGGGGTGGTGGTGGATGCGGGCGAATACACGCTGGTGTGTAGCTATCACCCAAGTCAGCAAAACACGTTTACAGGAAAACTCACCGAGAAAATGCTGAACGATGTGTTTACGAAAGCAGTGCGCCTCGCAAAGAAATAGTTAGTGAGCGGCTGGTGCCGAACCGTCTGCCTTTTTCTTCGGTGGTGGAACACCAACGAGAGGGGCAGGGTGTGCATTTGCCGGCCAGCGCCTGCGGCTTACGGTGCTGAGCAACTTCAGCAACTTCATTGCAGTTGCGTCGGTTTCTGCAGGACGAGCAATCACGCTGCCATCAGCAATCATGCGGTTCATTACTTCTTCGCCAAGTTCGGTGCGCACGACACACAGTGTCCATGCGTTGTCTTCGCCAATTCCACCGGTTGAAATGTCGGCGTGCTCTGCAGCGAAGTCTGGACAGGTTTTGCAACCCTCACGTGTCCACTGATGGCATTCCTTCAAGTCGATTTCATGGAACGAGCCGTCCTTCATCCAAATTTGGAACGCGCCCTTAATGTTCATCTTGACCATCTCTTCTTTTTTCAGGCCGTACTTGGCCAAGAAGAGTTCTTCAAAAATTGCATCGTCAAATGTTTTCGAGCACAACAAACCAATGTTGAACAAGAACGGCTTGCTGACCTTGCCGATCTTGCGCTTCCACATAATTGGAGGAACCGATGACTGACAGCTCATGCCTACGAGTGCGAGGCGACTGAGACCTTCTTCTTGTGCTTGCTTCAGCGCAAGTGTGTTAGCTGAATAGGTGTAGCGACTACCAGCAGCACGCAGAACATCTTCTGGGTTGCGCGCAATTCCCGGAAGCGCTTTCCACGTAGTTCCGTCGCCTTCCAAGAAACTGGTGAGCGCTGCATCGATGTAGTCGTTCTTCATGAGCCAAATGAGCATTGCGCTGACAAAGCCGCCGTCTTGACCTAGGTCGTGAACCTTGTCGTCGGCTGCACGAACCAACAACAACTGCTTGTATTGGCCGTACATCTGGCTTTCTTCACGAACTTTGCCAAACATGTGCATGTCGGCCTCGGGTTCCCACGAACGGAATCGAGGGCACGCGCGTGTGCAGCTGGTGCAACCCTTTTCGCCGTGCGTGCAATTGTCGATGCCAAGTTCTTCTTCAAGATGGAATGGCTTGTAGTTGCCCTCTTCGTGCTTGTAGCCAATTACTTCGTGTGGGCACGAGATAACACAGCCGGCACAACCTGTGCACAGCCCAGTGTTAATCACTTCTTCGTAGAGCTCTTTCCACTGATGGGTCCAGCGCTCGGTTCCGGTTGGGGCAGTTTCAGTAACGGTCACCTCACGACTCTACGCCATATTCATGGCTCGGTTCTAGGTAGGGCCTCAGCAGCAAGCACTACTGAATTGCAACATATTTCAGCTAGCAGTCAAACAAGCGGAATCTCGCACAATTTGATGATTCCATTCCAAACTTCAATGCAACTATTTGTAGATCACCTAACTTATTTGGCGTCTTCAACTACCACGGATGCTTTGCCGAGTCTCCAGCGGAGTAGTGGTGGAGCGAGCAATGTGGTGAGCAGAACCACAAACAGAATTGATCCGTACATCTCTTCACTCAGCGCACCGACCTTTAGGCCAATAGTTGCGAAGATGAGTCCCACTTCACCACGCGGCAACATACCGAAACCAATGACGAGTTTGTCGCTTTTTGTACCAAGTGCGCCGAGTGCTGCAGCAATTTTGCCGATGATGGCCACTGCGGAAAGCAGAAGCGCAATGGCAATTACTCGCACATCAAACATTGCTGAAAGATCGGTGGTGATACCGATATACAAGAAGAAAACGGGGACAAAGATACTGCTAAGCGAGGCAACGTCTCGCTCTACTCGTTCGTGTGCACTAATTCGGCGAAGTGCTAGCCCAGCGACAAATGCTCCAATGATTGGTGCAAGGTTTGCTTTGTCAGCAAGAACTGAAAATGCAAGCGCTACGCCAATTGCAGTTACTGAAACCGTGGCAGTTGAGCGGCTGTGCTTAGTGATTGTTGAAAATATTTTTGGAAACGTTGCGAACCCAATAATCGAGGTGAGAATTAGGAAACCGATGGCCAGTCCAATAGTGGTTGCGATGGTGCCAATGCCCACAGAGCCTTGTTCCACAATTCGAACCACAACGGTGAGAATGATGAGACCAAGCACGTCATCAACAACTGCAGCACCCAGTACTGTTCGGGCTTCAGGAGTTGCTAATGCTCGCAAGTCTCCGAACACGCGAGCAGTAATTCCAATACTGGTGGCGGTGAGTGCCGCTCCGATGAATAACGACGTATTAGTCGACTCTCCAATTGCTAATCCAGATCCAACTCCGAGTGCCATAGGCAATGCGACACCAATGAGTGCAACCCCCATTGAAGCGCGTCCAACACTTCGTAGTTCAGCAATGTCAGTCTCAAGGCCAACCTGAATGAGTAAGAAGATCACTCCGAATTCAGCGAGGACAAACAACATGTCACTGCCAGAGACCAAGCCAAGTACCGACGGACCAATCACAATGCCTGCGGTAATTTCACCAATGACTGCTGGGACTCGAATTCGTTCTGATGCTTCGGCAGCCAGTTTTGCGACCAACAAGATTATGGTCAGGTCAAGAAGCACTCGGCCAAGGTCTACCCCTTCAAGGGCCGCGGAAACCATAGCCACCATGGCTATCAGGTTATGAGGCCTATGTAACGGCATGATGAACACAGCACAGCGTTGTTGTTTCTCGACATGGACGCCAGAGGTCGCTAACGGGCAGAATAGGGAGATGTTGACTTACACCCCTGAAGCCGAAGCATTCCGTGTTGAAGTAAAAGCCTGGCTTGTTGAAAACCTGCCAAAGGGTTGGTTCAACGAAGGTTTTGAAATGACCAACGAAGAGCGTAAGAAGTTCAACCTTGAATGGCCGAGCAAGTTGTTTGCTGGCGGTTGGATCTGCGCAACGTGGCCAACGGAGTACGGCGGCAAAGGGTTAAGCACTTTGCAAGGCGTTGTGCTTGCAGAAGAGTTCGCAAATGCAAAAGCTCCTATGCGCGCAGACTTCTTTGGCGACACGCTTGTTGGCCCAACGTTGTTGCAGTGGGGAACTGAAGAGCAAAAGAAAGAGTTCTTGCCACAGATTTTGAGTGGCAAGATGCGTTGGTGCCAAGGATTCAGCGAACCAAACAGCGGTAGCGACCTAGCAAGTTTGAAGACCACCGCTGTGCTCGATGGCGATGAGTGGGTAATTAACGGTCAAAAGGTATGGACCACGCAAGGTCACCATGCTGACTATTGCTTCTTGCTTACACGCACCGATTCAACTTCGGCAAAGCACGCTGGAATTTCGTACCTCTTGGTTCCAATGCGTCAACCCGGAGTTGAAGTGCGCGGCATCGTTCAGCCAGACGGAACCGCGGAGTTCTGCGAAGTGTTTTTCACTAACGCTCGTTGTCCGAAAGACAACGTTGTTGGAGGAGTAAACAACGGTTGGAAGGTTGCAAACTCTACGCTCGCATTCGAACGCGGAATGAGCGCAACGACTGGATACCGTCGCTTCGAAGAAGAGTTCCGAATCATGTTGGCAGCTGCAAAAGAAAACGGAGCCATCAAAGAAGACTCCATTCGTCAGCGCCTCATGAAGTACTACACGAAATATCAGATCTTGCGATACAACGGACTTCGCTCACTTGGCGCAACGCTTGAAGGCAAAAAAGACATGGGTGTTATTGCACTGGGTGCAACGAACAAAATGTTCTGGACAGAAATGCACAAAGAAGCAATGGAACTTGCACTTGATATTTTCGGTGCGCATTCCATGCTTATTGACAACGGTCCAAAAGACACTGGTTGGCCAGGTGCGCAGCGCGATAAGCGCCGTGAGGGCTACCCTGTGAGTCCAATGATGTCGGCGTTCTTTTTCTCACGCTCCGAAACCATTTGGGGTGGAACAAGCCAAATTCAACGAAACATTGTTGGTGAACGAGTACTCGGATTGCCAAAAGAGCCAAAAGGCGCGGACGAAAAGTAAACATGAACTTTCAAAATGCAGTGAAATCAGGTTTCAGTAACTACGCAAACTTCAAGGGTCGGGCATCACGTCGCGAGTTCTGGTGGTGGACGCTGTTCACTGTCATCGTTTCAGTGGCGCTTTCCGGTGTAGGACTCGATTCCATCGCCTCGGCCGCTTTGTTTCTGCCGTCAATCGCAGTTGGCTGCCGTCGAATGCACGACACCGGTCGTCGTGGCTGGTGGCAGTTGATTCCGATTGTCAGTTTTGTTTTTGCGTGCCAAAAGAGTTCGCCAGACATGAATCAGTTCGGTCCGCCGCCGCCTCCAACGATCTAGAGGTACTCAGGTACTCGCCGCTGATACACCTGTGAAATCAACGGCGAAGAAATAATGAAGTCAGCAGATGCGCGGTTACATGCAACGGGGATATTCCATACCGCTGCAATGCGTAGTAGCGCTTTGATGTCTGGGTCGTGAGGTTGGGGCTCAAGAGGGTCCCAGAAAAACACCATGATGTCCACTCGGCCTTCAGCAATGCGGCCGCCAAGTTGTTGATCTCCACCAAGTGGTCCACTCTTCAACCGTTCAACTTCCATGCCGGTGTGTTCGGCCACGATTCGCCCCGTAGTTCCCGTGCCAACAAGGGTGTGTTTGGAAAGTTCGTTGCGGTGATCCTTTGCCCATTCCAACATTTCGTCTTTCATGTTGTCGTGCGCGACTAATGCAATGCGCTTCTTTGCCGGACTTTCAATATCAGTCATCACGGTTGTGGTCATAACTTGAGTTTTACAGGTTTGACATATGGGGTAGGTTTTTCTGTATGAAGCCTGCACAAATTGTTCGTAACGAACTGGTGATGGAAACCCCCGTTGGCAAACTTCGCTTAGTTGCATCAAACAAAGGGCTTACTGCAATTGATGTGAAGGCGACATACAGCAAGCTGGCGACAAAGCCAGACGGACGTGCGCAAGAAATACTTGCCGAAACACGAAAGCAGCTGACACAGTATTTCGCTGGTGATCGAAAGAAGTTTGATATTCCTCTAGATCTACGTGGAACACCATTTCAAGTTAAGGCTTGGAAAACATTGACTCGCATTCCATTTGGAAAAACAATTTCGTACGGTGAACAAGCAAAAGCAATGCGAAATGGCAAAGCATTTCGTGCAGTTGGTTCGGCGAATGGAAAAAATCCAATTCCGATCGTCGTTCCGTGTCATCGCGTGATTGCAAGTGATGGCGGCCTAGGAGGCTATTCATTAGGCCTAAAAATGAAACGGCAACTTATGAAGCTTGAAGGAATTAGTGCGGCTGGGTAAAGCCGAAACACTCGCGTAAGTATTCGTCACGAAGCGCTTCTGCGGGTGCGCCTAACGAAACAACTCGTTGCGCCAACAACATCACCAAGTTTGCAGATTCTGCATCGGCAAGTTCGTGGGTGGCCATCACAACAGTGACACCACGAGCTCGTTCGCTCGCAATCAAGTCGGCAACTGCTTTGCGGCCGTTGAGGTCAAGGCCGGCTGTGGGCTCATCAAGAAGCAACACCTCGGCGCGACGCGCAAGGACTTGTGCAAGATGCGTTCGCTGTTGTTGACCACCAGATAAGTCACGAATCGGATCGTTTGCCTGACTGTCAATGCCGGTCCGTTTCATGGATTCCAAAACAATTGATCGGTCGGCGTTTGTTGAACGCTTAAACAACCCGAGGTGCGCGAATCGACCCATGGCTACAACGTCTTGCACACACAGCGGAAGTGTGTGTGATGAGACAGGATGCTGAGGCAAGTACGCAACTTGTGTGGGAAGTTGACCTGGCGCAGAACCGAGCAGTGTTACCGCGCCGTCCATTGGATCGATGAGTCCGGCCAATGTTTTGAGCAAGGTGGATTTTCCAGAACCATTCGTGCCAATGAGTACGAGAAGTTCACCTGGTTGCAGGTCGAGCGAAATGTTGTCAACAACAGGACGTTTGCCGTAACCAACTGCAAGCGAGGACGCGTGAATGGAAGTCATTAGACGTGGATCTCGCCGTGAACGTGTGGATGCTCGTGATCATGGTGGTCGTGGCCACGCGACTTACGAATTTCGTTTGCAGTTGCCGAAATGGCAAAGATGACCACTGCGGTCAGCACGATGCTTGCTCCAGCCGCTAGGTCGTAGTGATAGCTCAGGAGCAGACCTATATATGTAGACAGCGAGCCAACGAGTGCTGCAATCAGCATCATGGACTCAATTCGCCGTGCGAATAATGAGCCTGTGGCTGCTGGGGCAATGAGCATTCCCAATACCAGCAAGGTGCCAACGGTTTGGAAACTGGCAATCACCGTGATGGCCACCATGGCGAGCATGACGTTATGAAACAGGCGAGCGGAAAAGCCTGAAGTACGAGCGAGTCCGTCATCTACGGAAAGCAATAGAAACGGCCTGCGACTGACAAACGCAATCGCTCCAACGATTACCAGCGCAGCGAATTGCCAGGCCAAATCGGTTGTCGTGATTCCCAGTAATTCACCAAACAAAATTCGTGCGAGGTCTCCAACAAACGAAGTAGATCGGGAGGTGATGATTACTCCGAGCGACAGCATTCCAACAAACAGCAACCCAATTGCAGTGTCTCCAGACAATCTGAATTTGCGTGTGACGATGCTGACCCCGCCCATCATGACGGCTGCGCCAACTGCTGCTCCGAGAATTCCGGAGAATCCAAGCAACATTGCTGTGGCGATGCCGGGGAGCACTCCGTGCGCAAGCGCGTCGCCAACAAATGCCAGTCCTCGCAATACAACAAATGTTCCTGCTATTGCGCATGTGCAGGCAACAAGAATTCCTCCGAACAATGCGAGTCGCATGAACTCGTTGTTGGCAAATGGGTCAACGAGGTAGTTCAACGCAATGCTTCTGCGATCTGATTGGCAAGATTGAGCATGAATTCACGGTAGTTCGCCGCGCCATTCAAATAGTGGGTGCTCAATGAAACCGCTGCAATGCCAAGTTCGCTTGCCAATTGTTCTGAAACTTCGGTTGGTGTACCAAGGCCCGTGAATACGGCTTTCACCTTGTTGGTTGTGGCCAACACTTTCAAATCGGCAATTTGCTTTGCCGTTGCTTCGGAGGTGGTTGAGAAACTTGGAATGATTGCACCGACAACTGTGCATCCGTAACGGTCGGCGAAGTATCCCATTTCGTCGTGACCGCTCACCAAGACACACGAAGAAATGCTGCTCATGACCTCAGTGATTTCGTCGTCCAATTGCGTCAGCTGAGTCAGTGATGTGGTTTCGTCAATCGACAATCCCGTTGCTTTGTTGATAGCAGTAGCGAGCGAAGGAAGCGCTTCGGTAAATGACAATGGTGAAAGCCACAAGTGTGGGTCGCCCGCGCCGTGAGCGTGGTCTTCTTCTTCAGCATGATCTTCTTCAGCGTGGTCTTCATCGGGCTCTCTTACCGTGATGTTTTCGCCAACCATGTACACCGAGACACCGTTATCCATTGCAGATGCAAGTACGTCTTCAAGACCTTCTTCGAAATCGAGTCCGTTTGACACCACGATGTCGGCGTTATTGATGGTTTCGATATCGCGAGCCGAAGGTTGGTAGTCATGAGGGTCTTGGCCGTCTGGAATGAGGATGGTTACATCTGCTGCGTCGCCAACGAGATCTGCAACAACAGAACCAAGAACCGAATAGGTGACCACAATGTTTGGTCGTGCGGATGACTCTGGTTCTGACGTCGAACAGGCAGGGAGCAACCCCGCTAGGCAAACAAGGGATAGCGCTGTTTTGGGAATGATTCTCATTTTGCCACTCTAGCAATAATGAGAATGATTCTCAACTTGAGAATGCGGGTTTATACGCCAATCATTTGGTTGATGATCGCGGTCAGTTCGTCCATCGGGATTTCACCACTTAGGCGCTTGAACACTTTTCCTTGAGCGTCGATAAGCACGAAGTATGGGTATCCAGACAAACCAAATGCATCAGCAGCTTTTTTGTCAGCCGAGTCAGCGATGACTGGCCACAACGCTGGGAACTCCTCGCGGGCAAGCCATTCAGATGGTGGGAAGTTTGGGTTTGCTGGGTCGGTGCCTGTAGCGACCGCGATTACGTCAATTCCTGTTGGTGTCTTGCCATCTTTTTCCCATTGCACGAGCAATGGCACCTCGCGTTGACAGAACTGACACCAGTGTGCGAGGAACACCAACATCGTTGGCGTTCCGGCTCCATCAGTGGTGATTTCTGTGCCAGTGAAGCCTTTGCCCGAAACGATCGGTGCGGTCATTCCGATTGAAGCGTCGGTTGCGGTTGATGCTGAATCGAATGCGGGTAGCGATTCGCCAGTAACCGTGACTTCGCTGAATTCAGAAATGTTTCCTGACGAAGTGGTTGTGTCGGAACCACTTGACGAAATGGCAACGATGGCAGCACCACCGATGATTATTGCGATGATTGCACCAACAATAAATTTGCCGTTACCTGATGATGATTTACTCATGACTGCTCCGTTTGTGTGTTGGGAAGGGTGGTGAATACGAGAACTGCAAGGAATCCGGTGAGTGCCATAAATGGCAAGGTGACAAAACCAAAGTTTTCAAACCAAACAAACTCGCAGGGAACTTCGGCATCGCACACACCGGCGTCGAGGTTTGGGAAACGCTCAAGGAACCAGTGGTAGGTAGAAAAAACGATTCCAATAGCCGCAAGTGGTGTTGCATAACGCCAAACTCGTTTGTCTTTTGTAAGGGCAGCCACGATGAGAATGACGGCAAGTGGGTACATCATGGTGCGCTGGTACCAACACATGATGCAGGGCTTGTAATTCACAATTTCCGAAAAATACAGACTTCCCAGCGCACATGTTGTGGTGACTGCGGCAGCAAGTGGCAATGCCCATGGGGCAAATGCAGAAACGATGGTGCGAGCAAACGTGCTGCGTGAGTACATCACGCGCGCTACGAGAACAACAAGAGTTCCAGCCAGCAATGCAACGCTCAGCATGGAAAAGAAGAGTTCGAAGGTCTCGTTGTTCATTGTCAATAACAGTGTAGAGACGACCACATATTGAAGGCTCGTCATACCCCTAAAAAGCGGGCAGAATAGAGGGGTGACAACACTTAAAGACCGCATCAAAGCAGACATCACCGAGGCAATGAAGGCGCGCGAGGAAGCAAAGCTTTCAACGCTGCGCATGGTGCTGTCGGCAATTCAAAATGCCGAAGTTGCTGGCGACGAAGCCATTGTGCTCACCGACGATCAGGCCATCAAGGTATTGCAAAGCGAAGCAAAGAAGCGCGCAGAGTCCGCACAGATCTATGCAGATGCCGGTCGCACTGAAGCGGCAGCAAAAGAACGTGCAGAACTTGTGGTTATTGAGGCGTACTTGCCTGCTGCAATGAGTGACGACGAAGTTGCGGCGATTGTTGCTGACGAAATTGCAAAGGCTGCCGCAGCGGGACAAACGGGTGGCAAGGCAATGGGTGCTGTGGTGAAAGCAGTGCGCGATCGTGTTGGCTCGGGAGCCGACGGCGGGAAAATTGCTGCCTTGGTAAAAGGCGCTCTCGGCTAACAGCTGAGAATGTCAACCATGAGTACATTGTGGTTCATGGGGTACGCAAAGCGTCATCGTAGGTTTTTTCAAGGGTCCTTGATCATTTTTGCAATGGTCATTACTGGATTTCCTGCAGTTGCATCGTCCGCCCAGCTCGTGAAGTCAAAAAATATGGAGGCAACTTCAACCATTGTTGGATATGTAGGTCAGCAGAAGACCGCTTCTTGGCTGACAATCAAGGCAGGACTCACTTCTTACAACCCGAAGCCAAGGATCACTATTGCAAAGCAGAGCAAAAAGATTTGTGCGGTTGGATCTGATTCGGTTCGATTATCAAAAGTCGGAAATTGTTTTCTGACCTTGACCTCGGGAAAGTTTTCGAAAAAGCTAGTAATCGGAATACGACAGTTGCTTCCTCGCTCAACAGTTGATCGACCTGGTGGAAATATTCTCGATATCAAACCTCTGTACATCACCTTCAAAAATGGTCCTGATAATTTTCATGACATTGATGGTGCAGTTGCACAAATGATGAGTAACAGTCTTGACTACATGGCTGAACAGAATCCTGGATTCACACCGCGCCTTGATACGTATGAAGGTCTGCCCGATATCCAGCACGTACAGATCCCCATGACTTATGAGGAATTCGCAACTCGCTGGACAACTACCTCTGGCCCATTGACGGCGGTACTAAACGAATTGGGATTTCCGATGCAATTCCCGGAACTAACAGGCAAGGGCTACGACAAAATTAACCGCATTTATGTTGCGCTCGTTGAAGGATCCCTGCCATTAAAGAAAGGGTTTGATTCTGGTCACACCACGCCTGGATGTGGAACAAATGCGAACTCGGGGATTGTTCAGTATTGGCTCCGGATGCCCGATGGCACTAAGTGCGATTGGATCGTCAAGAGTTTTAATCGCAAAGGGTTGCTTGATAGAGAATGGACTACTGAAGTTGTTCGTCACTTAATTGCGCGACAGCAGATGCGCACGAATGTTGGCTGTGATACGACATCAAACAACTACTTCAGTTTGCCGCTCTCGCAAATGGATAATTCAATTTCGAGGCAAGATGATCCAATCACCTACAAATACGTAGGTAGGCCTCAGCCGCCGTGGGTCATGGATGGAAATCGCAATCTGTATTTCAAGATCAAGAGCGGACCGAGAGCAGGAAATATTTGTGATGATCTTGCGTATTCACCATTTTGGACACAACTGGACAATGGTGATCAGTCATCAGATGTAATTACTGGCAGAAGTTTCACAGATCAACCAGATGATTCGACGGCTCCTCAGGTGCACGTTCTGTACGTATTGCCAAAAGATGTGAAAAGTAGAGACTTTGATGTCAAGGGAACCTTTAGCGAAATCATCACATCAACAAATGAGTGGCTCTTTGCAAAAGGCGGAAAACGCTTGCGCTTCGATACGTACAAAGGGAAGTTGGATACAACTTTTGTGCGGCTTAATGAAACCGAAGGACAGTTATGGATGGAAGCGAGCGATAAAAACAAGAAGTGTGGCCAAAACCCATGTCCAACACTTGACACCCTCAAGTCCCTGTTAGATGCGAAAGGTTTCACTGCTCCACACAAGGCGTATTTGATCTACTACGGAGGGGCGACAGTTCCATCATCTCGGATTGTTTGGCCATATTGCGGATATGGCGGACATAATCACGCGGCAATTATGCAAGTCGGTCTTGTGGACATGATGAGTGGTCAGTTCAATTGTTTTGGATCAAACAAAACAACACTCCCTGAAAGCGTCAACACTTCAGGCCTCGCTTCATTTCACGAGCTTTTCCACGTTCTCGGTGGTGTTGGGGCTTCACCAAATAGCGATGGAAATTACGGACACATTAAGAATGATCCAACCGACTTAATGGGTGGAAGCCAAGGAACGGTAAGGCTCGATCCAGGTAACGACGATTATTGGAGACATGGCAAAAGCAATTTCGTCGATCTTTATAACAGCGCATTTATGGAACCCGCTGAACCAAACGCCGTTATGCCTGTGGGCTGGTGACCACTTGGCGCCCTCGATAGGAATCGAACCTACGACCTGCGGTTCCGGAAACCGACGCTCTATCCACTGAGCTACGAGGGCCTAATTACCGTCAGGCTATCGCTCGCACGATTAATGGGATTTTGAATTAGGTGCAGTTAGTGCTGTGCGGTCGGCAACAATAGAAGGACTATGGCTGACCCAGTCCTTACCGTTGCTGAATTGCTGCGGCCAATATTTACGCAAGTTGCGGGTGGCGTAGACAGCGACCCAGTAGTACGCAGAAGCGACCGGGCCGACGCGCAAGTTAATGGTTCGCTCGCACTGGCAAAAGTGTTGGGGAAGACGCCGCGCGAAGTTGCGCAGATGGTGTTGGATGCCGCCGACTTATCGGCAGTGTGTAGCGCCACAGAAATTGCTGGGCCTGGCTTTATTAACGTCACGTTTTCGAATGAGTTTTTGGCAAGCGAACTTGTGGCAGCGGCTGCAGATTTTCGCCTTGGCGTGCGCATCGCTCCAGCGAAGTTGAAAGTGGTTGTCGACTACTCGGCGCCAAACGTTGCAAAAGAAATGCATGTTGGGCACTTGCGCAGCACGGTCATCGGCGATGCGTTGGTTCGCATGCTCGAGTTCGTTGGTCACAGTGTTGTGCGCGAAAACCATATTGGTGACTGGGGCACCCCATTTGGAATGCTCATTGAGCATCTCATCGACTTGGGTGAAACAGAAGCAGCGAATGAATTGTCTGTTGGTGACCTCGACTCGTTCTATCGTCAGGCGCGAACCAAGTTTGATTCGAACGATGAATTCAAGGAACGCGCTCGTGCACGTGTGGTGTTGTTGCAAGGTGGCGACGAAGAGACGCTGCGCATGTGGAAGTTGTTGGTAGGCGAGAGCACGCGTTACTTCGACAAGGTGTATCGAACACTTGGTGTGTTGCTTACTGCGGACGATCTGATGGGCGAAAGTGCATACAACCCACTACTTGCTCAAGTGGTGGACAGACTGCGTGCTTCGGGGTTGATTGAAATCAGCGATGGCGCCGAAGTCGTGTTTCCCGACGGGTTCTTAAATCGCGAGAATGAACCGTTGCCACTCATCATTCGCAAAACCGATGGCGGTTACAACTATGCAACGAGTGACCTTGCATGCGTAATTGACCGTGTTGAGCGCATTGGCGCAAACGTGGTGCTGTATGTAGTTGGGTCACCGCAGGCACAGCACTTAGAAATGGTTGCAGTGGTATCGCGTAAGGCCGGTTGGGTTCCAGAAAGCACTGAACTTACTCACGTTGCGTTCGGCAATGTGCTTGGTGCAGACCGCAAAATTCTGAAGAGCCGTAGTGGCGAAGTGGTGAAACTTGACGCATTGCTTACCGAGTCGGTTGAACGTGCAGCAGATGCGGTGAAAGAAAAGAACGCCGACCTCCCAGCAGCACAGCAAGCTGAAGTTGCTCGTCAGATTGGAATTGGTGCGGTGAAATATGCCGATCTATCAACCGATCGCATTAAGGACTATGTCTTTGATTGGGAGCGCATGCTGGCGTTCGAAGGCAATACTTCGCCTTATTTGCAGTACGCACACGCACGTATTTGCAGCATTTTCCGTAGGACTGGTGTTGATCGTGCTGAAGTGCGCGGAATTACACCAACGCTTGGGCACAGCGCAGAACGAGCACTGACTGTGCGCTTGTTGCAGTTTGATACTGCGGTGTGGGACACACTCGACAAGTACAGCCCGCATCGTTTGTGCACTTATTTATATGAGTTGGCCAGCGAGTTCAGCTCGTTCTATGAGCATTGCCCAATTCTGCGAGCCGATTCTGAAGAACAGAAGATGAGCCGTTTGGCGTTGTGTGATTTCACTGCACGAGTGATGGAGCAAGGGCTGGCATTATTGGGTATCGAATCTCCGGAGCAAATGTGAGCGCCATCGCCAAGCACCTGTTGCCAGACAACGCGGTAATTGATGCACAAGGCGTCATGAGCATCGGTGGTTGTTCGCTTGTTGATGTAGCCAAGCAATTTGGAACTCCGGTGTTTGTGTACGACGAAGATCATTTGCGTGCGCGTTGCCATGAAGCGGTGAAAGCATTTGGTGCGAACAGAGTGATTTATGCAACCAAAGCATTCTTTTGCACAGCAATGGCGAAGTTGGCATACGACGAAGGACTCATGCTCGACGTTGCAACAGGTGGTGAGTTATTCGTTGCACTGAATGCCGGTGTTCCTGGCAGCAGTTGCGTAATGCACGGCAACAACAAGAGCATGGATGAATTACGCATGGCAATTAATGCCGATGTGCATCACATTGTTGTTGACAACTTTGACGAACTTGATCGTTTGGATGCCTTGCATGCAGAAGGCTTGCCCGTTCCGCGAGTGCAGTTACGAATTACGCCTGGTGTTTCAGTGCATACGCACGAATACATTGCTACGGGTCAAAACGATTCGAAGTTTGGTTTCAACCTAGGCAACGGCGACGCGCACAAAGCCGCAGAACGAGCACGTAACTCGAAGTCGGTGAACTTTGTTGGTGTGCATTGCCACATTGGCTCCAACGTGTTCGCCGTAGAAAACTTTGCACATGCCGCAAAGATCATGGTGGATTTGGCAAATGAGTTAGAAGTAGAGCAACTCACATTTGGTGGCGGGCTTGGTGTTGCCTATGTGGAAAGCGAACATGCATCAACCATTACCGAATGGTCGACGCATCTCATTTCTGCTGCCGAGCAATTGCGTAAGCCAACACAGGTGTTTGTAGAACCTGGTCGTTCCATTGTTGCGGCAGCTGCAGTAACGGTGTACGAAGTGGGAACGGTGAAGCCAATTCCTGGAGTGCGCACTTATGTTGCAGTTGATGGCGGCATGAGCGACAACCCACGGCCAGTGATGTATGGCAGTGGGTACGAATTGTTTATGCCCGCAAATGCCAACGCCGACCGCACCGAATCAATTCGGTTGGTTGGCAAACACTGCGAAAGTGGCGACATTTTGATTAGCGAAACACTTGCTCCTGCAGGATTGCGTGTTGGCGATTTGGTTGCAACTCCGGTAACCGGTGCGTACGGGCACTCAATGGGCTCGAATTACAACAAGATCACACGTCCGCCAGTGGTGTTTGCTCGCAATGGCAAAGCACGATTAGTGGTGCGTCGCGAAACATTTGACGACTTGGTTCGATTGGATGTGAGCGAATAGCCAATAGCGTGAAGGACATGTCGGAACACCGCGTACGCCTTGGAGTTATTGGACACGGAACAGTAGGTGCGGCATTTGTGCGCCTAGTGAAGCAGCAGTCTGACACCATTGCCGCACGGAGCGGAGTGCGCCTAGAAGTCGCTCGAGTTGCTGTACGTAACATTGATGCACACAAAGGTTCGATCGCCGCAGAGGTGATGACCACCGACGCAGAGTTTGTAGTGAATGACCCAACTGTCGACTTGGTCGTTGAACTGATGGGCGGGGTAGACCTGCCGCGCAAGTTGATTCTTGCTGCATTGAATAGCGGTAAGCCAGTGGTTACTGCAAACAAAGCGCTACTTGCACAACACGGCGCAGAGTTGTTCGCAGCTGCCGACGATGCCGGCATTGACTTGTTGTTTGAAGCTGCCGTGTGCGGTGGAATTCCACTCATTCGCCCGTTGCGCGAAAGTTTGCGCGGCGAACCAATTAAGCGAGTGCTTGGCATTGTGAACGGCACCACGAACTACATCCTCACCAAGATGAGCGAAGAGGGCCAGAGCTACGCAGATGCACTTGCTGGCGCGCAAGCACTTGGTTATGCCGAAGCCGACCCAACCGCAGATGTTGAAGGCTTAGACGCAGCAGCAAAAGTTTCGATTATTGCCAGCATTGCATTTGGTTGCAACGTTGTAGCGAGTGATGTGTACAGCGAAGGCATCAGCAAAATTTCTGCAGCCGACATCGCAATCGCCAAACGACTTGGTTACGCAGTGAAGTTGCTGGCAATTGCCGAGTACGACAAAGCAACCGATGAAATTTCGGTTCGCGTTCACCCAGCAATGGTTCCGATGCATCACCCACTTGCTTCGGTGCGTGACAGTTTCAATGCAGTGGTGGTTGATGGTGAAGCTTCAGGCTCGCTCATGTTTTATGGGCGTGGCGCAGGTGGCGACCCAACAGCAAGCTCGGTACTTGGTGACGTGATTGATGCCTCCATCAACTTGAACAAAGGTGCTCATGCAACGCTTGGCGTGTTGAGCCCACCGAAGCTGAAACGCATGGCCGACACCGCCTGTGAATATTTGATCCCACTTGAAGTAACCGATAAACCCGGCGTGCTGCATGCAGTTACAGGAGTATTTGCCCGCAATAACGTGAGCATTCGCGCAGCCGAACAAGATGGAATTGGTAATGGTGCCCGCTTGGTGTTTCTTACTCACTCGGCAAATGAAGCAGCAGTCCAGGCCTGTATTACCGAATTGAAGACGCTGGACGTGGTGATGCACGTTGGAGCACTTCTTCGCGTGATTGCCGACTAACTAACCTGTAGGCACTATGCGTTATGTCTCCACGCGCGGTCGCGCAGCAGAACTGGGCTTTTGTGACGCCCTGCTTGCTGGCCTAGCCACAGACGGTGGTTTGTATGTGCCACAAACATGGCCGAAACAACCAACCATGACTGGCTCGACATATGCAGCAAAGGCAGCCTCGCTGATGGCGCCGTATGTAGAGGGTGAGGTTCCTCAAGATGTGTTCGCTCAACTATGCGCTACTGCGTATTCAACGTTTCGCGACCCAGCGGTAGTTCCGTTGGTGCAAATTGCACCAGAGCATTACCTGTTGGAGTTGTTCCATGGACCGACGCTTGCGTTTAAAGACGTTGCCTTGCAACTCATTGGCCAGTTGTTCGATTACGTGTTAACGCAACGCAATCAACGCGTGATGATTGTTGGTGCAACCAGTGGCGACACCGGTAGCGCGGCAATTGACGGAGTAAAGGGGTGCAAGAACGTTGACATCGTGATCTTGTATCCAAATGGGCGAGTGAGTGATGTGCAGCGCAGGCAGATGACCACCATCACTTCGCCAAACGTGCACACAGTTGCCGTTGATGGAACGTTTGACGACTGCCAAGACTTGGTGAAAGCCATGTTTAACGACGCGCCGTTCCGCGAGGCCAACAGCCTGTCTGCAGTGAACTCCATTAACTGGGCACGCGTCATGGCGCAAACGGTGTACTACTTCACGGCTCTTGAAACACTTGGTCGCTCGGCATCATTCAGCGTTCCAACAGGCAACTTCGGCAATGTGCTTGCAGGGTGGATTGCAAAGCAGATGGGTGCCGATATCGAGAAACTGATTGTTGGTTCAAACAGCAACGACATTCTGACGCGCTTCTTCGAAACGCACTGCATGGACATGGTTCCAGTTGTGCCAACGCTTAGCCCAAGCATGGACATTCAGGTGTCGTCCAACTTTGAACGGTTGCTGTTTGACATGAACAATCGCGACGGCGGCGCAACAACAGAGCAACTGAATCGATTCCGTCAAACAGGAAAGTTGTCGGTAGGGCCTGATCAATTTGCGAAGTGGATTGCACCTACGTTCCGTGCGCATCGTGCCAGCAATGACGAAACACTTGCCGTGATGAAACGTATTTATGGTGAAAGCGGCATGTTGGTTGATCCGCACACCGCAGTCGGCATTGCATCTGCTGAAGCGTGTGCCGAACCAGGCATTCCAACCATCACCCTTGCAACCGCGCACCCAGCCAAGTTCCCCGATGCAGTGAAGAAGGCAACAGGAGTGCACCCTGCATTGCCAGACCATGTTGCTGACTTGTTTGATCGTCAGGAACGCATCGTGAATTTGCCAAATGACTTGCAAGCAATTGAGGCTTTCGTGGCCTCGTGTCACTAACTGTCATCTAGGCCAAGTTGCCACATGCCCAGAGAGGGGCTATGGTGGAAGTCGGCTCGGAATCCCGAGCAAAGCCCCCGCACTCTGCGTCTCGGAATTATGCGTTTCGTTTCACCCAGTTGCGGTTGTTAGGGCAACTCACTTTGTCGTGAACGCCCGTTAACCCTGAAAGTAGGACCTTGTGGCCAGTGGAGCCCTTGAACAATCAGCACTTGAAGCAAAAGACCGCGAACAGCTTGTAGCCATTGCTGGCGCGCTCGGCGTGAAGTCGGCTTCCCGTGCCAAAAAGGCAGAACTCATCGAGATGATTCTTGAGCAGACAAAGCCGACAGAAGTTGCGCCGAAGCCGGCGAAGAAGGTTGACGAACCAAAAGCGGAGAAGCCGGCAGCGCGTGCAGAAGTACCTGCTGGTCCAGCACTTGGCGCCGACGGTGAGCCACTTGCCGATTGGGAAATTGAATTGGCCGAACACGAGGGCACACCAGTTGCACCAGATGCGCGTCGTGCAAGCGAGCAAAACCCAAACAACAATCGCAATAACAACGATCGTGGCGACCGCAATAACAATCGTCACAACAACAACCGTCATAACAACAATGACCGCAACAACAACGATCGTGGAGATCGCAACAACGATCGTGGTGAGCGCGATAACAATCGCGCTGATGGTGGTGGCTTCGGCAACAACCGCAACCGCAACCGTCGTCGTCGCGGCAAAGGCCCACGCGATGAAGGCCCACAAGGCAATGATCGTTACGAAACTTTTGAGCCAGAGAGCACAGAACCAATGAGCACCGAGCCAGTAAAGGTCTCGGGTTATGTGGACTTGCGCGATGAGGGCTACGGCTTCTTGCGCGTGAACGGCTACTTGCCAAGTCGCGAAGACTCGTACATTTCAGTTCGCCTCACACGTCAATACGGCTTGCGCAAGGGCGACCATGTTTCAGGCATGTCGAAGCCTGCTGGACGTAATGAAAAGAATCCAGCAATGCTCGACGTAGAGACCATCAACAACGTTGCAGCAGACAAGGTGAAGAACCGTCCTCGCTTCGAAGACCTCACGCCATTGTTCCCAGACTCAAGGCTGGGTCTTGAAAATGCAGCAGATCCAAACAACATGACTGCGCGCATCATCGACCTCATTGCACCAATTGGAAAAGGACAACGCGGAATCATCGTGTCGCCTCCGAAGGCCGGTAAGACCACCGTCATGAAGACGATTGCAACGAGCATTGAAAAGAATCACCCAGAAGTGAAACTGATCGTGTTGCTCATTGACGAGCGTCCCGAAGAAGTAACTGACATGCGTCGCACCGTAAAGGGCGAAGTAATTGCGTCAACATTCGACCGACCATCGGAAGAGCACACGCATATTGCTGAACTCACCATCGAGAAAGCAAAGCGCATGGTGGAAATGGGTGAAGACGTTGTCATTATCTTGGACGGCATCACACGTTTGTCACGTGCATACAACTTGGCAGCGCCTGCAACTGGGCGAATCATGTCGGGTGGTATCGATGCCGGTGCGTTGTACCCGCCAAAGAAGTTCTTCGGTGCTGCTCGCAACATTGAAGAAGGTGGAAGCTTGACCATTTTGGCTACTGCACTTGTGGAAACAAACAGCCGCATGGACGATGCCATTTTCGAAGAGTTCAAGGGAACCGGCAACATGGAACTTCGCCTCGACCGCAAGGTTGCAGAGCGTCGTATCTACCCAGCTATCGATGTTGATGCTTCAAGCACACGTCACGAAGAGTTGCTCTTCGAGCGCAAGCAATTGCAGATGGTGTGGAAGTTGCGTCGAGTTCTCAGTGGACTTGCTGCAGATGGAAACGCTGCGCCAGGTCTTGAGTTGTTGATTGATCGCTTGAAGACATTCAAGAACAACGACGACTTCTTGAACGAAATCGCCAAGCAGCCAACCGCATAAGTGTCTGACGCTCGCCTTCGCATGGCGGCGTCGCAATGCGGCGCCGATACCGCTTCATTTGAATCGGTTGAGTTTGCATTTGGCCATGCTGCGCTAAGCGGCAAGCAAGGTTGGGTGTATGTCGCCGAGCAACATTCGCGTGCGCTTAGCCCTGCGTTGTTGTGGGCGGGTAAACACGGCGTTGAATCACTCAACGTATTGAGCGAAATAGACGGCGATGTGCTTGCGCGTCGTGCACCGTTGTTCAATTTTGATATCACGGTGTGGGGCGTGAGCAATGGTCAGGTGACACGTGCGACTGCAGCGCAACCACTTGCACAAGTGATGGTTCCCGATTCGCACGAACGACTTGCACTGATGATTGAAACCTCAGGTGCCGATGTAGTGCGCGAACATGGTTTGCTCACAGGCGAAGTGATGGGCCTTGAAGTGTGTCGAGTGTTGAACGATGACACTGGCGATGAAGCTCGGCTAGAAATCGGCGTAGGTGCACACGACCGCGAAACGTTTCAGTTGGTGCATGGCCGTGATGCAACAGTTGAGTCACTTGCACGAGTGGCAGGAATTGTTCGCGATCACCGCACTGAAGGTTCTGTTCCACACCCGTTGAACAGGCTTGCACCAGAGCGAATGTTGCGTCACCGAATTGTGTTGTCGCCCGAATTGGTGGGTGCACAACAATTGCAACCGGTGGAACCACCAGTTATTCGCATGAATGTAAAAGACGAAATGCCGTGCGTCGCGCTCGGTTCACTTCCTGGTGGCATGCCAGTAGTAGTGGTGTGCACTGCATCGATTGATGTTGACGTGGTGGCTTTTGGTGCAGATGCTCGCTTGCGCACCTCACCAGATGCAGAACTGCTTATTGCAACTCATGCAAACAATGTGACCCCGTCGTTGCACAAATTGGCACAGTCATTGCGCAATCCTGCGCGTTTCGTTGAAGTTTCCCCAGTTCGTCGTTGATTAGCCCGTAGCCTAAGCATCGTGTTTGAACGCCTCTCCCAGATTGAAGCCGAATATGTGGCTCTTGAGGAAAGTCTTGGCACTGCTGAAGTCTTGAACGACCAGAACAAATTGCGCGACGCATCGCGCAGGTACAAACAGCAAACGCCGTTGGTGCAGTGCATCCGCGAGTACAAAGATGCCGAAGGCAATGCCGAGGCTGCCCGCGAATTGATGGCTGATGCAAAAGGTGCAGAGCGCGAACAATTGCAAGCCGAACTTGACGGCGCGGTTGAACGAATTGCCGAACTCGAAGCCCAGTTGAAGGTATTGCTGCTTCCGGCAGACCCAAATGATGGCAAGAACATCATCGTGGAAATTCGCGGAGCAGAAGGTGGCGAAGAAGCCAACTTGTTTGCCCACGACCTATTTGACATGTACAGCGCATGGGCGCTGCGCAATGGCTGGTCGGTTGAAGTGATGTCGCTTGATAAGTCGCCAATGGGTGGCATTAACCAAGTGACCATGTTGTTTAAAGGTGACACCGTGTGGACGCGCATGCGTTTTGAAGGTGGACCGCATCGCGTACAACGAGTTCCGGTTACTGAAGCGCAAGGTCGAATTCACACTTCGTCGGCAACGGTCATGGTGATGCCAGAGGCCGAAGAAGTTGACGTATCAATTGACGAAAAAGATTTGCAAATTGATGTGTATCGCGCAAGTGGTCCGGGTGGTCAGGGCGTGAACACCACCGACTCCGCTGTGCGCATTACTCACAAACCATCGGGAATTGTTGTTGCTATGCAGGACGAGCGTTCCCAGTTGCAAAACCGTTTGCGCGCAATGACTGTGTTGCGTTCGCGATTGTTGAAGCAGCGCGAAGAAGAACAAGCAGAAAAGATGTCTGCAGAGCGCAAAGCTCAAGTAGGTAAGGGTGGACGTGGCGAAAAGATTCGCACCTACAACTTCAAAGAAAATCGGATTACCGATCACCGCATTGGTTTCACTTTGTATCAGTTGCAAGATTTCTTGGCGGGCAACGTTGACCCAGTCGTGGATGCGTTAACGACGCAGTTCCAGATTGAGCAGTTGGCTGGCGCCGCAAACGACTAACCACACCATGACACCCGAAGACGCGGTGACATGGAGCGAGATGCTCGCCGAAACGACTGAGCAACTGGGCGATGCCAACGAAGCACGTTGGTTGTGTGAGCACGCAAGCGGATTGGACGGTGAAGAGTTTCGTCAATCGCAAGATGAATATGTGACAACGGCAATGGCCAAGCAATTACACGACATGGTTCGACGCCGGTTAGCTGGTGAGCCGTTGCAATACGTCATGAATCGTTGGGCGTTTCGACACTTAGATGTTCTTGTAGATCAGCGAGTACTTATTCCGCGACCTGAAACCGAATTGCTGGTTGATGTGGGGCTGGCAATAGCAACTGAGCGATTGCAACACATCGATCGCCCACTCAACATTGTGGATTTGGGTACGGGAAGCGGAGTGATCGGGCTGTCAATGGCACACGAATTACCGCTTGGCAAAACCAACGTGTGGCTTACCGATCAGTCGAGTGATGCGCTGGATGTTGCACGAGGAAACCTGGTTGGCGTTGGCCAAAAAGGTGGAGGAGTTCGGCTTGCACTTGGCAGTTGGTGGAATGCGCTTGATGGTTCATTGAAAGGCGCAATTGACATTGCACTGTGCAACCCTCCCTACATTGCTCGCGACGATGATGAAGTTGCAACCGATGTTCATGCTTGGGAACCACACTCTGCTTTGTACGCAGACGACAACGGGCTCGCAGACATTCGTGAAGTAATTAGCGATGCAACAACATGGTTGGCAAACAAAGGGTGGCTGGTGCTTGAAATTGGGTATCGACAGGGCGAGGACGTCCGACTGTTGTTAGAAAATGCAGGACTCACGCACGTTGAAATTCGACGCGACCTCGCGGGCAGAGACCGGATCGCGTTAGCGCAACGACAAACTGCGTCGTAGAAAATCCAGCTGGTGCAGAAGCAAGTTTTCTGCAACAACTTCTTGCGGCGTCATGTGAGTAACGCCAACGAGCGGTAAAAACTCATGAGGCTTGCCAGCATGCAGCAATGCAGTGGTGAGTTCTAACGAATGTGCTGCCAACACATTGTCGTCGGCAAGTCCGTGAATAATGAGCAGCGGGCGAGTTAGGTTTTTCGCATCGTGCAACAGTGACGAAGCGATGTATGGCTGTGGGTCGTGTTTTGGATTACCCAAATATCGCTCGGTGTAGAACGTGTCGTACAACTTCCACTCGGTAACTGGGGCTCCAGCGATGGCGACATGAAAGTGTTGAGGTGCTCGAAGCACAGCAAGGGCTGCCAGGTAACCACCGAAACTCCAGCCACGAATCGCTACTCGCGAAATGTCTGCGCATGGAGCAATTTCGGGCAAGTGGCCAAGAACTTCAATCTGATCATTTAGCACAGTTGTTGCGAGGTCGTGATACACCTCGCGTTCCCAGTCACTGCCTCGACCTGGCGTGCCGCTTCCATCGGCAATGACGACACAGAAACCTTGGTTAGCAAACCATTGGGCTGCGGTGAACGCCATGCTGCTTGCAACCACTCGTTGTGCGTGTGGCCCACCATATGGGTCGAACAGAACTGGAAGTGCAGAGCCGT
>Ga0208226_1000135_pt1 | contig 23938 bp, 16 predicted proteins | sample LakMenE18May11ns_FD_150713 | JGI IMG/M metagenome (GOLD analysis project Ga0208226, IMG submission 150713) | Freshwater microbial communities from Lake Mendota, WI - 18MAY2011 deep hole epilimnion ns (SPAdes) | ecosystem: Environmental > Aquatic > Freshwater > Lake > Epilimnion/Euphotic zone ... | reverse complement strand
AAAATTATAAAAATTATATTATATATAAATATAATATATAACAATATTAAAAATATATAATATATATAAATATATATTATGAGAACATATAAATGAAAATAGCAGTCATATATACTGGTGAAGTTAGAACTATTGAGACAGCAATAGATAAATTTAAAGAAAATGTTATATTAAATAATGATATTCATGTATTTGCAATTTTACAATCTGATAATCAACAGTATTATGAAAATTTAATTAAGTCTAAAATTGGAAATAATTTAAAATATCTAAATTGGTTAGATAAAAATGATAATGAATGGATTAAAATTAGAAATAAATCATTATATAATATTATTAATAATATTGGTATGTCTTGGGTAATAAACTATTTAATGAATTCTGGGTCTATGATAGAATACTATCAAATGTATTTAACATATAAACAAATAGAATTATATGAAAATAATAATAATTTTAAATATGATTATATTTTAAGATTTAGACCTGATACAGTTTTAAAAAATAAATTGAATTTGAATTTCACAGATGAAATTTATATAAAAAAACTTTTAGAAACAATTAGATTAAGATTTGATAAGAAAGAATTTTTAAATAAAGATTTAAATCTTTCGGATGGAACAAAATCCCATCTAAATAGAAATTCTTTTAACTATATAATGTCTTGTCTATTATTTGATGATAGAATTAATTACATTGAACATAAAGATTTAAATTATAATTTTATAGATGATAAAACTATTAATTATAGTTCTGAAGATGAATTTATTAATTCATTAATTTCTTTTTTAATAAATGGTAAATATATAATAACATTGCGACAAAATGTTATTTATTTTATGCCTAGAATATTAATGAAAGATATTCATTTATTAGGTATAACATATGGTAATTATTTTGTCAATTTTGAAAATCATTGGTGGAATGCCGAATCACAATTATTTAATATTTGTATAAAATATGATATTGAAGTATATAATTCTACAACTGAATTAGAACATATATCAGTAGGTGGTAATTATGAACATAATATATATTATTCAAATTATTCAAAAAATGAAATTAAAGATGATAAATTTTCATTTTTTATAAAAAGAAAATAGATGTTTTAGAAACAAGTAATATATTTTAATAAACAATCTAATACTGTGCTTTTATGATAATAATATTTTGCAATTCTTATTATAGTTTGTATTAATATGAATATAGATTTTATAGTTTGTATATTTAAAATAGATTTTATATTTTTGTTAATGATTTTATAAGTTGTATATTTATATATATAAATATATATAATTTTATATTTTTTTTAATGATTTTATATATTTTATATATTTTATAGTTTTTATATTTTATATCTCATTAGTCATTAGGATTAATATTTTATATATTATATATAAAATTAAAAAAAATTATAAAATTAAAAAAAATTTATATATTAAACTAAATGAGAATAGCAGTTATATATACTGGTGAAGTTAGAACTATTGAAACAACAATAGATAAATTTAAAGAAAATGTCATATTAAATGATGATATTAATGTATTTTCTATTTTACAATCTGATAATCAGACTTATTATGAAAATTTAATCAAATCAAAAATTGGAAATAATTTAAAATATTGTAATTGGTTAGATAAAAATGATAATGAATGGATAAAGATTAGAGATCAATTATTGGCCAATATTAATGATGATATTGGATCACATTGGAAATACTATTTAATGAATTCTGGTTCTATGATTGAATATTATCAAATGTATTTAGCATATAAACAAATAGAATTATATGAAAATAATAATAATTTTAAATATGATTATATTTTAAGATTTAGAGCAGATGTTATTTTAAAAGATAAATTGAATTTGAATTTCACAGATGAAACTTATATTAAAAAACTTTTAGAGAAATTTAAATTAAGATTTAACAATACAAGTTTAAATAGAAATTCTTTTGAATATATAATGTCTTGTTTATTATTTGATAATAGAATTGATTATATTGAACCTAGTGATTTACATTTAAATTTTGTGGAAGATAAAAATATTAATTACAGTTCTGAAGATGAATTTATTAAATCTACTATTGAATATCTAATAAATGGTAAATATTTAATAGTATTATCTTGTAATCTTATATATTTTATTCCCAGAATATTAATGAATAATATTCATTTATTAGGTATAACATATGGTCAATATGGTGTTAATGCAAAAGATACACCAGGGAATCATTGGTGGAATGCTGAATCACAATTATCTAGTTGTTGTAGAAAATATGATATTGCTATATATAATTCTAGAACTCATTTAGAATTTTTAACAATATGTAAGAAATATGAACATGATATATATTATTCAAATTATTCTAAAAATGAAATCAAGGATGATAATTTTTCATTTTTTATAAAAAGAAAATAACAATCATTTTTATATATTATTAATATTACCAACTGCTTTCCAAGGATTATGGGCAACATATACAGTAAAAAGTTGTAAATATAAAGTGTATAATAATAATATTAAAAATATATATATTGTATTTTTATCATAATGATAACATACCCATCCTAACCAAATAGTTGTTCCTAATAAAATAACAGATGCTACCAATGCTTGACCTCTTTCAAGTCTAGATTTAAATAATGTTGTTGACCAATATACATATGCTAATTCATAATATATTAGAGCATATAAAACTGTTTTTTGATTAGCATAACTATCTAATACATATGGTTTATATAACATATGTGCTGTTAAAATTGCAACTAAAATAGATATTATAACATACCATGTTAAAGTAACTCCTATACTATTATAAACTTCTATTTCTACAATTTCATAATTAGTAAAAGCATTCAAAATTAACATAATTGCACCAATTAATGTTATTACTAATAATGCTAAAAAATATTTATTAGTTAATTGATTATTAAATGATAACAATTCTTTTAATTTTAATTGTTTTGCACATTCATCTTCCTCCTTCTTCTCACATTTATCATCTTTCTTATCATTACATTTATCATCATCTTTCTTATCATTACATTTATCATCATCTTTCTTATCATTACATTTATCATCTTTCTTATCATTACATTTATCATCATCTTTCTTATCATTACATTTATCATCATCTTTCTTATCACATTTATCATCATCTTTCTTATCACATTTGTCTTCTTTCTTATCACATTTATCATCATCTTTCTTCTCACATTTGTCTTCACATTTATTATTACATTTATCATCATCTTTCTTATTACATTTATCATCATCTTTCTTATCATCTTTCTTCTTACATTTATCATCCTCTTTATTATATTCACATTTGTCCTCTTTATTATATTCACATTTGTCCTCTTTATTATATTCACATTTGTCCTCTTTATTATATTCACATTTATCAGTATTAAAAACATTTAAAGGTTTCTTATCACATTCATCATCTTTAAAGATATCATTTACGATAATATCTTTAGTAAATGATTGATTTATGTTATCATTTACAATAATATCATTAGTAAAAGATTGATTGCTGTTATCATAGTTAAATATATCATTTACGATAATATCTTTAGTAAGTGATTGATTGGTGTTATAAATACTATTATTTATATCATTTGCGATAATATTAATTTCTTTTGGATGATTATGTGAGTTATCATTAGCATTTATATCAAGTAAAGCATATTTAGTATTATAAATAATATTATTTCTCGCATTTAAATTATTTAAAAACATATATAAATTTATAAATAATAAATTTATAAATAATAAATTTATAAATAATAAATTTATAAATAATAAATTTATAAATAATAAATATAATATTATAAAATATATATTTATAAATTGATGAATACTGACATTATTAATACTTTGAGATTTAATGAAGTTAATAAAAAAGTAGATATGTGGATATCGATTAATAATATTAATCCTAGAATTAAAAAATCTATTCTAGAACATATTTATTCTAACAACACAATTGCAAATATGAAAATTAATCCCGAACAATTATTGTATGATGATGATAGTATTACTGAATTATTATCATCAATAGATATCAGAACAAAAATATAAATATTTTTTATATTATAAAATAAGTATGGATTATGATAAATATCAATATAGAGAATTTAACCCAGATTTAAATAATTTATCAGATGAAGAATTAGTAAAACATTTTACTGAACACTGTTTTAAAGAAAAACGAATATATAAAGATAAATTCTTTAATAAAGAATTATTTTGTGCTGTTAATAACTTTGATATAAATGATGAACAAATTTATCTTAAATATATTAATGATATTAGACAGCAAAAAAATAATATTTTTAATGAATATATTAAAAAATTAAATAAATTAGAAAATACTACGATTTTATTAGTAAATCATGATAATAATTTATATGGGGCAAGTCATTATTTATATAATTTATTTAATATATTAAAAGAAAAATATAAAAATGTTATATTATGTGAAATTAAATATAATCCTTCTATATTATCTAAATATAATATAGAAATTAAAGATGTATTAGAATATGAGGGAGACCCCACATTATTATATATGTTATATGAATATTACTCACCAAATTTAATATATTTAAATTCTATTAATTATGCAATAACTAAAATAATAAAATATATACCAAAAAATAAACGAATACTTCATAGTCATGAATGTTATGAAAATTATTCATTAGCATTCGAATTACCTGATTTTGTTGTAAGTGATAAAATCGCACAAAGATATCAAAATAATGAAGTAAAAATACAACCACCATTTTTAACAAATATTGATGATATTATTCAAAAAAGCACAGAACCAATCGAACAAATCAAAAATAAAAAAGGTATTTTTGATAAAAGTAAAATTACTATAGGAATGTGTGGGCAGATAAGTGAAAGAAAAAATTATAAATTATTTATTAAAGTTAGCACACTTTATCCAAATTATAATTTTATATGGATTGGTGATGACAGTAATATTTTTGATAATTATGAAAACATATATCATATATCAAATACAGAAAATCCATATAAATATTATAAGCAATTAATAGATTATTTTATGTTGTTTTCTATAATTGACCCTTGTCCATATGTTATTTTAGAAAATATTTTATTAAATAATAATATTATAGTTTTTAATCCAAATATATTATATAATCATAATGATACTTCATTATCAAGTTTTTATCATATATATCCATATGAAATTAATTTATATAATTGTCGTATGGCAATTAATCGCTATGTAAAAAATAAAAAAATAAATAATATAAATTTTGGTCAAATATATATAAGAAATACTTTTTCTTATCCTAATGAAGTAATGAAAAAAATAAGTCAATTTATAAATTAAAACTGATATAAAAAAATAAGTCAATTTATAAAAATGACTACTCAACAAATTTTCGTTAAGACTTTAACTGGCAAGACTATTACATTAGATGTAGATAGTTCAGATACAATTGAAACTGTAAAGCAAAAGATTCAAGATAGAGAAGGAATTCCTTGTGACCAACAGAGACTTATATTTGCTGGAAAACAATTAGAAGATGGAAGAACATTAGCTGATTATAATATTCAAAAAGAATCAACAATTCATTTAGTTTTAAGATTAAGATAAGTATATATTATATATCTAAAGTTTATTTATTTTTAAAATATTATATAAATATAAAATATGAAATATTTTATAACATTTGGAGCAGGTGGTCAAAATTATTATGATGCTGTAAATAGATTAATAAATCAAGTAAAAATTTTGAATATATTTGATAAAATAATTGGATATACAGATAATGATTTAAAAAATGATGTTGAATTTTGGACTAAACATTCTAATTTTATTGAAAATAATAAAAGAGGTTATGGTTATTGGTTATGGAAACCATATATAATTAAAAAAACAATGGAAAATATGAAAGATGGTGATATATTACTATATTTAGATTGTGGATGTGAAATAGATATTAAGAATAAAAATAAATTAATTAATGTTTTGAATGAAATCAAAGTTAATAACTTTGATTTAATGTGTACATCTACTGGTTGTACTGAAAAATTTTGGAATAAAATGGATTTTAATATAAATATGATAAATAATTTTAGTAATATGAAATATTTATATACAAAACAAAATCAAGCAAGTTGTATATCATTTTTAGTAAATGATAAAACTAGAAATTTTATTAATCAATGGTATGAATTAGGTTGTGATTATCATAATATCGATGATAGTCCATCTATTATAAAGAATTGTAGATTTTTTAGAGAACACAGACATGACCAATCAATATTTAGTTTATTATTAAAAAACTCAAATCTAAAATATAATTGGTCTTTGAGTAAGTGTATTAATATTAGTAGAAATAAAACTGGTATATCAAAACTTAAATAGTTAATAATATATATATCAAACAATCAAAATAAAATCACATATTATTATATACAAATATATTATATATAAAAAATATATAAATTATAAAATTTATATAACTAACAATCAAAAATGAAATCTTATATTATCAAATACTAAATATTATTTTATAAAAAATATTCACTTCTAATATCTTCTAAATATTTATTCCTAATAGAAGATTTTCTAACTCGAATATGCCACAATTCAGCATTTTTGTTTCTCTTAAAACTTTTTGATATGTTTCCGATTGCTTAACTAGTTCTTTTGTAATATTAATCATTACATTATATTTAATTTAATCCCATTCATCCAATTGGATTTTACTAAGTTTAATTAACTTTCTATTTTTCTGTGCCACATCACCAGAACCTAATCCAATCTCATTACCACTTTCAATTGTGAACCAAAATGCTTTATCTTTATCAACCAAAGCAATTTTAACTGATTGAAAAGCATGTTCAACAGAATTATAAGTATGACCATTATATACAAATCTTTCAACATAAAAGTTAGATAAAATTTTTCTCCAATCTTTAATATTTTTTAAATCATCAAAATCTTTTGGATTTTCAAGACTTTCATTAACTCCTTTACCAGGAGCAACATCACGAGATTTACTATTAAAAAAAATTATTCATTTAATATTAATAAAATTAAATAAAAATCAAATTTATAAAATAAAATTTTTTAAATTTTCCCGTTCTATATAAAACAACCACAATGGCAACCACAAATCAAAACAAATTTTGCATAACAATATATGAAAATGATGAAAATGAACCCGGAGTATTTAAAGGATATATAACAACTCAAAATATACCTAGTTCTAATGATTTACTTATAACAAGTTTTAAAGATTCAACTAATGCTATAGAACTTTTACAACCTATACCAGATGAATTAGACCCATTAGGACTAACACCTAACAATGTATTACAAAAAAATCCAAATGGTCCAAATGGTAATTATTATCATTTCACGCAAGATGGAACTACTATACAATATTTACCTAGTGGTGCACAAAAATTAGATAACATAGAAGGAAATTATTCTGGTGGGTATTATAATTTAACTGGTATTAACAACGGATCATTTTTTCCAGATGCTCAAGATAGTATTAGATATAAAAATAGTTCTAATGAATGTAAAAATGTAAAAAGATATATTAAAATTAAAGAATGTGAACATCCAATATGTTTTAATAAAAATACTAAAATATTATGTATAAATGATAAATTAGAAGAAGAATACAGATTAGTTCAAGATTTAATGATTGGTGATATTGTTAAATCTTACAAAAACGGAAATAGACCAATTTTAGGAATTTTAAATGGATTTTTTATAAATAATCCAAAAATAAATGGAAAATGTATGTTTAAAATGATTAAAACCGATGATAATCAATTAACAGAGGATTTAATAGTCACTGGAAATCATAGTATATTAGTTGATGAAAGAAGTGAGGAAGAAGAGAAGAGAAATCCAAAATGGGCAAATCATAAAATAGATGATAAATATAGAGTAGTATCTTCAGTTTCTAATAAATTTGAGAGAATTACTGATAATAATCAATATATATATTATCATTTTTCATTAAAAACTGATGATAATAAAGATAGACCATTTGGAGTATGGGCTAATGGATTATTAGTGGAATGTACTACTAATGGAGTTGTAAATAAGTTTAATACATAGAGCAACATAAAAATAAAATAAATATTTAAAATATTATTAACTTTAAAATAATATTTGTTTTATAATGGTATAAAAAAATAATATATATTTTTTATACCATTATAAAACAAATGGCAAATGAAAATAAAGAATTTTGGGATAATTTTTATAAAAGTGTAAAAAATATAGACGATAATAGTTTATTTGCACAATTTGTATATAATAAATATATAAATAAATATAATACAGAAAATATTTGTTTAAAAATAGCAGATTTAGGTTGTGGAAATTGTAGAGATAGCAATTATTTTGCAAAAAAAAATAATATTTGCTATGCCGTTGATATTAATGGTGTGAATAATTTTAACAATGATAATTTAAAATTAGTTTTAGATGATGTTGAAAGTGTATTAATTAATTATAAATTACAAACATTATTTGATATTATTTATATGAGATGGTTTTTACATGCTATGCCATATGATAAATCTGAAAGTGTTTTTAAATATGCTGTTGATAATCTTAAATCTGAAGGATTAATATGTATCGAAGTTCGTTCAATAAATGATAGTGAATTATTGAAAATTAGTAAATATGATGATAATGATAAATCATACACATCAACACATAAGAGATGGTTATATAATATAGATATGTGTGAAGAATTAGCTAAAAATAATAATTGTGAAATATTATTTTGTGAAGAAGGGTATTTTTCTCCAAATAATGAAACGGAAACTAGTAATCCATTACTCATAAGAATAATATTAAAAAAAAAAAACTCAGCACAATATTTTGAACAAAGTTTAAATTATGATACATATAAAAATATTATTCCAAAAATGCGAGATTATAGTATGACTTCATACATACACATGGATTTATTAAATAAAATTTTAGAGAAACATGATATTAAATATGTTGCTGTTGCTGGAACAATATTAGGTTTAAATAGGCACGGTGGAATTATTCCTTGGGATAATGATATTGATATTGGATTTATAGTAGAAGAATGGGAAAAACTTATGAAAATTAAAGATATTTTAAATAAAAACGGGTTTAATTTTCATAAAATTTCTGATAATCATTGTCATTTTGGGACAATAGATTGTTTTAAATTAGTGCTAAGAGAAGAATATTATGTAGGAGATGCAAAAACATATTGTCATAAAGATGAATATGCTAAAATATCAAAGCAAATTTTTGGTTATACATATGTATATGCACCAAATTGTAGTATTAAATCATTAGCACATCGTTATGGTAAAGATTATTTTAATATTGGAGATGTAAATGATAATTTTCATTTTAAAGATAAATCTGTTGGAAGATTTGAATTGAATAAATATGATCGAATATATTTAAATATGATTTCACATATTGGTTTTAATGACACAAATTTAGATCTTAATAATTTAAATTTGAGTGATTTAACTAACAATAATACTAAATTATATTATATTAATAATTATAAAAATAAACAACATGAATATCAGTATATAAAATATAATATCGTTATACAAACAATTGCTAAAGATGAAGATCATATTATTAATGAATGGATTGTTCATCATATATTATTAGGATTTGAACATATATATATATATGATGATAATAGTATTATCCCAATAAGTGAAACAATTAAAATATTACCTCAATGGATAATAAATAAAATAACAATATACCGTTTAGATTTTGATTTTTACAATTCTGATGAAATTAAAAATACAGTATATAAAGATTTTTATAATAATATTAATGATCAATATTACATTACAAATAAACAGCAGTTTTTTTTAAAGTATTTCATAAATAATCATAGATATATCAAATGGTGTTTATTTAATGATTTAGATGAATTTATATATTTAAAAGAAGATAAAAAAATAATGGATTTTATAATAAAATATAATGAATATGATATATTAATAATACCTTGGTTATGTTACGGTACATCAGGATATATAGATTTACCTAAAGGTTTAATTATTGATAATTTTAGGTACCATGATAATCATTATCATTCACAGTCTAAATGTATAGTAAATTTAAATAAAATAGATATAAATAATATAGGTAATATTCATGAAATATATTTAAAAAATCAATTTAAATTTAAACAAGAAACTAAACTTTATGAATTACCGATACATATAAATCATTATGTAAAATTAAATGCTAAAACATTTTTAAGAAGAAAATGTAGAAACGAAGTTGGTTTCAGTTCTGGTGTCAAACATGATGCTATCGATATTTTTAAAAATATATGTGATGATTCTACATCTAATAATAAACATATTATGAATAAATATATTTCAGATATTAATAATATATTAAAATTTGAACTGTCAGAAAATTTTAATGATTTAAATCTTATTTGTACAAAGTTTTTATATTTAAATACTCTCATAACTTTAGATTCTTCTTTAATAACATATGATTTTTTAAAATCATTGATAACTGATGAAAATTTGAGATATCCTTTATGGAATGAACTTTTACCTATTGATTTTGATGTTAAAATATATAAAGAATTATATCCACATCTTTATAATTTACAAGATATTGAAGTTAAAATACATCATTTGAATCATGGTATTAAAAATAATTTACCTTATAAATTAGATACATCAAAATTACCCCTTGATTTTGATATTAAAATATATAAAGAATTAAATCCAGATTTAAATAATTTAAATGATAGTCAAGCAACACAACATTATATAAATAATGGTATAAGTGAAGGGCGAAAATATAATTATGATATAAGTAAATTACCCATAAATTTTAATGTATCTATGTATCGTAAATTGAATGATGACATTAAAAATTATAATGATAGTCAATTAATATTACATTATATAAACCATGGTAAGGATGAAAATAGATTATATAATTAATTTACATTAAACCTTAAAATTATTTAAAATTTTATATATAAAAATTTTAAATTTAAAATTTTCATATATATATAAACAAACAATACCTATGATAAGCATAATAACCAATAACCAAACAAATAATAATATATTTAAATTATGGAAAAAACATTACGATGAAATGAAAATACAATATAATATATATAATAATATACAAGATGTAAAAAAAAACAGTATAATATTAACAGAATATGATTTTTTATTTAAATATAATAGACATGATAATAATATAATTTTAAATAATAAAATAAAAGAAGAAGATTTAACAAATCCTTGTGTTATAGGAAAAGTTTTTTCAGTTCGTATAAGGGGTAAGAAAGAATTTACTACATTTGAAAAAATGGATTTTATTTCATATAAAAATTATGAACATCGGAACTATACAAAAAATGGTATAATAATCAATTTTAACAAAAAAATTATTGATGAAAAAGATATAAGTAATGATTTAGTTTGTTTAAGTTTGCGATATTCTGATATTGAATTTAATAATGAATATTACGAAACAAATATATTCTATGATAAAAAATATAATAGTGCTATACATACAACAGCAAGAGATGAAGATAATATTATTAATGAATGGATTGTTCACCATATATTATTAGGATTTGAACATATATATATTTATGATGATAACAGTATTATACCAATAAGTGATACAGTTAAAATATTACCAGATTGGATACAAAAAAAATTAACAATATATAGATTAACATTTGATAATTTTGTAGATGATGAAATAATAAATACTGAATATATGGATTTTTATAAAACAAAAAATTTTGATAATAAACAAATATTTATTATAAGTTATTTTATATTTAAACATAGACATTTAATTAATTGGTGTTATTTTTGTGATGTTGATGAATTTATTTATCTAAAAGATCATGAAAATATAAATGATTTTTTGAATAATTATAAAAATGTCACTAATTTATTAATTCCTTGGATACTGTATGGTACATCATATATTGTTGAAAATACATATAAAGAACATTTAATTATGGATTATAATAGATATCATAGAATAACATATTGTGATGATTTTTATGCTGGTAAAAGCATAACTAATTTAAATGAAGAATTTGACATATTCAACTATCATATTATTACAAAAAATAATTTATATTATATATATTGTAAAACTGAAATTTTTAATTTGCCGATTCATATTAATCATTATCAAAAAATAGATGTTAAGACATATCTCAAAAGAAAATTAAGAAATGATATTGGAAATTCTAATATGAATAAACGAGAGGCAACCCATTTATTTAAAATGTTAGTAGAAGATAATATAACAAATTTACACTCTAATAAAATGGATAAATATATTGTTAAAATTGCAAAAATTTTAAATAAAATAATAATTAATTATAATTTAGATTTAAATAAAGATTATAATTTGTGTTCAAATATATTATATTCAAATAATCAATTCATATCTATTAATAGTAAAATTACTTATGATTTATTGAAAGATTTATTAAACGATGAAAATTTAAGATATGCTTATTGGAATGAACTTTTACCTATTGATTTTGATGTTAAAATATATAAAGAATTATATCCACATCTTCGATATTTAAATGATATTGATATAAAACTCCATCATTTAAATACTGGTATTAAAAATAATTTACCTTATAAATTAGATACATTAAAATTACCCATTGATTTTGATGTTAAAATGTATAAAGAATTAAATCCAGATTTAATAAATTTAAATGATGTACAATCTAAATTACATTATATAGAATATGGTATAAATGAAGGACGAAAATATAATTATGATATAAGTAAATTACCCATAGATTTTGATGTTCATATGTATCGTGAATTTAATTATGATATAAGAAATTATAATGATAGTCAATTAATATCACATTATATACACCATGGAATTTTTGAAAAAAGGCAATATAAAGATATACATTTTAATGCAAAATATTTTTCTGATAAATATAATTTATTAAATGATGATGATTTATATCTTAAATACATATCTGATATTCGTCAATTAAAAAATTCATATTTTAGCGATGATGTTAATAAACATTCAGTTAATTCTGAGTATAAATATATATTTTTAGTCAATCATGATTATAGTTTATTTGGTTCTAATCATTATATGTATTTATTATTTAACATATTAAGCAAGAAATTTGTGAATACTAATATTAAACCTCTATTGTGTGAAGTTGAATATAATCCACAATTATTACCCAAATATTCCATTTGTCAAAATGATGTTGTGGAATATAAAAATGATCCAACTTTATTATATATGTTATATGAACATTTTAACCCTAAATTAGTATATTTAAATTCTTGTAATTTTGCTATATTCAATGTATATAAATATATTCCAAAAGATATAACTATTATTCATAGTCATGAAATATTTGAACATTATTTATTAGCCAAAACAAATGTTCCTTCTTTTGTGGTTTCTCATCGTATTGCCCAAGAATATAATACTTATTATAAAAATGATAACAATTATATAATGCCATCAGTTCAACCTCCTTTTCTCAATAATATTGAGGAAATATTAACATTATCTAATGAAAATATTTATGTTATTTCAAATGGTTTTGGAATTATTGATATGAATAAAATTACTATTGGAATGTGTGGGCAAATAACAAATAGAAAAAATTATCAATTGTTTATTGAAGTTTCTAAACATTATCCTCAATATAATTTTCTATGGATTGGTGATGATAATAATGTTTTTACTCAATATAATAATATCTATTATATCACACATACCAATAATCCTTATAAATACTATAAACAAATATTAGATTATTTTATTTTATTCTCACATCAAGACCCTTGTCCTTATGTCATATTAGAAAATATTGTATTAGAGACAAAAATTATAACTTTTGCCAAAAATATATATACTGAACATAAAAGCGATTTAATCAAAGATTTTTATTTTGAATATCCAAATGAAATTAATTTAAATAATTGTATTGATGCTATTAATATTTTTGTAAATAAATCTGTAAAATCTGTTAAAAAAACCAAAATAACTTCTAATAAAGGTAGAGAATATATAGATAAATATTTTAGTTTTCCACATCAGATTTATCAAAAAATAGAAAACATTTTAAATAATTAAAATTTTAATAAAAATAAAATAATTTAACATTTTTTTTTATATGTATAAAATGAAAAAATCATATGATTATAATAACGACTCTACCATTATAATAAATGATAATACTGATAATACTTCTAGTGATAATACTTCTAGTGATAATAATTATATTGATAATAATTATATTGATAATAATTATATTGATAATAATTATAGTGATAATATAAATTCAAGTACTTCATTATATACAGAAAATTTAAATAAATGTAATAATAAATGTGAAACAACATCAAATAGTACAACTCAACAAGATAATACAAATATGCCTTTTATATTAAAAAATAATATTATTAGATATAATATAGAACAAGGTGTTAGACTTAAGACTAATGTATTATTTGGTAGTAAAACTACTACTGCAAATAATGATAAAAATGGATTTAGAGCTACTCATTTAATATATAATGCTACAATAGGTTCATTAGCATTTGGAAGAAATATTAATAATCAATGGAGTAAAATGGGCAGATTTTCATTAGTAACTGGTTATAATAATATGACTACAAATGAATCATCATTTTTATCTGGAATGAATAATCAAATAATCAATACAAATTTTAATCAATATCAAAATGATAACGACGATACTGATAATTTATCAAGTTGTTCTATAATGGGGGATAATAATAGTATAACAGATTCCAAATCTTGTGCTATAATAGCATCTAGTAATACAAATATTAATAATGGCACAAATACAGTTGTTTTAGGTATGAATAAAACTAGTCAAGATACTATTCCTTTAAATTTGAAAGAAGCAACAATTACAAGAAATCTATTTAGTATTGGTAAATTATTTGCGGGTCCAATAATATATCCTCTTACTACGGAAGATGTTTTAATAGTAAATGGTAGTGCTACTATAAATAATAATTTAAATGTTAAAAATAATATAACATCTAATAATTTAACTGTTAATAATATTACTATTAATAATAAATTTTTAAATGCAACAACTGGTGATTTAAATGAAACTATATTACCAACAGATAATATTAATATTATCTATGGTAATCCATCTAATGGTAATATAAACATATATTTAGGTAATACAGGTACATATGAATTTCAAGATAGTCGGTCTATTACTATTAAAGATGTTTCTATTATATATAATAATAAAAATATCTTTAATATTTATATATGGGCACCATCTCCTATTTGTATTGAAACTTATGATAATAATGGATTAATATTCAATCCAAATAGAGGTTATATAATTAATACTGCTGGTGGTGCTGTAACATTTACATATTTTCAAAATAGTAAATGTTGGGTAATTACTAATCAATTTATTGGTAATAGAAGAAATAATTTGATTACGACAACATTGATACAAAAAAGCTATAAAAATTATACTGGTATATGTTGTAATTAATAATTAATATATAAAATTTAAAAATTTTTTTTTAATTATAAATATGTCTATTGTTTTTCAATTTGGAAATAATATCTCGGGAACATTAGGCAATGGGACTACTACTTTTGAACAATATGCAACTTATGCAACTGGAGTTACTATGATTATGGGAGATAATGGCATAGTTTCTTGTAGTAATATGCATACAGCACTAATAGATAATAATTATAATTTATATACTTGTGGTTATAATATCTATGGACAATTAGGTTTAGGTCCATTTTCAGGTCAAGATTACAACAATTTAACTTTCATGAAAGTTACTGGTATTACTGGTCTATATGGTGGTGTCAAACAAGTTTCTTGTGGTGGAAATTATACAGCAATAATAGATGAGAATTATAATTTATATACTTGTGGTTTTAATAAATTTGGACAATTAGGTTTAGGTGAAACTGCTAATTTTGGTAATTCTAATCCAAATCCATATTTTATGAAAGTTACTGGTATTACTGGTCTATATGGTGGTGTCAAACAAGTTTCTTGTGGTCAAAATTATACAGCAATAATAGATGAGAATTATAATTTATATACTTGTGGTTATAATAAATATGGACAATTAGGTTTAGGTTCAACTGGAGATAAAAATCCATATTTCATGAAAGTTACTGGTATTACTGGTCTATATGGTGGTGTCAAACAAGTTTCTTGTGGTCAACAGTATACAGCAATAATAGATGAGAATTATAATTTATATACTTGTGGTTATAATAACTATGGACAATTAGGTTTAGGTTTTCGTACTTCTAATCCAAATCCATATTTTATGAAAGTTACTGGTATTACTGGTCTATATGGTGGTGTCAAACAAGTTTCTTGTGGTAGTAACCAGACAGCAATATTAGACACATATGATAATTTATATACTTGTGGTGATGGTCGTCAAGTAGGTTTAAATCTACCAAATTCCGTTGGTTTCCGGTATGTTACGAATTTCACGCAAGTTACTGGTATTACTGGTCTATTTGGTGGTGTCAAAAAAGTTTCCAGTGCTAATGATTGTATAATATTATTAGATGATGATAATATATATACTACTGGAACAGCATTAAATGGTAGAGACCCAAAAACACCAGCAAACGGGTTTTATCCCATCGAATATATTAAACCACCAAACCCAGAATCAGGTTTTAAATATAAATGGATTTCATCTGGTTCATCAGCTTATAATTTATTTATTGGTGGTGATGGACCTATTAATTGTTTTAGTGAAGGAACTCGAATTCTCTCTTTAAATAATTCACAAAGTGAATTATCGGAACAATCTATTGGTTGTTTAAATAATTCACAAAAAGGATTAGATGAAAACTTTAATATGACTTTTAAAGAAGAATATAAATTAGTACAAGATTTACAAGTTGGTGATTTTGTTAAGAGTTATCGCCACGGTTATAGAAAAATTAGTAAGATGTTGAGTGGTACTTTTGTAAATAATCCAACTGATATTGATGTTGGTAATTGTATGTACAAAATGATAAAAACAGATGATAATGGATTGATTGATGATGTAACAATAACAAGAAATCATGGAGTATTAGTTGAAAGATTGAGTGAAACAGAAGAGAAAAAGGTAGATATGAATAATTTAGAAGTTATTGATGGTTTAATATCAATAATAGCAGGGAAATGTGATAATTTTGAAAAAGTTAAAGATATAAAAAGATATAAATATTATCATTTTTCTTTAGAAACAGATGGAGATAATGATAGAAGGTTTGGTGTATGGGCAAATGGATTGTTAGTAGAAACACCATCTAATAATATGATGGATAATGTAACGAATGTAAAACCTTTGGATTTTTAAATTTTTAATTTAAAAACTATAAAATCTATATACAAACTATAAAATCAATATATAAATTATAAAAATCAATATATTTCATAGGCACTACAAATTATAAACCCATATTTTTATATATAATATATTCATATATAAAAATTATACAAACTATAAAATCAATATATTTCATAGGCACTACAAACTATAAAATCAATATATAAATTATATATAATATATTCATATATTAAAATATATACAAACTATAAAAATCAATATATTTCATAGGCACTACAAATTATAAACTTATATTTTTATATATAATATATTCATATATAAAAAATATACAAACTATAAAAATCAATATACAAACTATAAAATCAATATATAAATTATATATAATATATTCATATATAAAAAATATACAAACTATAAAAAATATACAAACTATAAAAATCAATATACAAACTATAAAAATCAATATACAAACTATAAAAATCAATATATTTCATAGGCACTACAAACTATAAAATCAATATATAAATTATATATAATATATTCATATATAAAAAATATACAAACTATAAAAATCAATATACAAACTATAAAATCAATATATTTCATAGGCACTACAAACTATAAAAATCAATATATAAATTATATACAAACTATAAAAATCAATATTCATATATATAAATTCATATATAAAAATATACAAACTATAAAATCAATATATTCATATAAAAAATACAAACTATAAAATCAATATATTCATATAAAAAATACAAACTATAAAATCAATATATAAACTACAAAATCAATTAACAATATATATATATATACAAATTATTTCATTATTTATGGTGTAATCTCAAAAATACCCATAACACCAGCGTGTGTTGATTTATCCATATTTTTATAATCTAAACGTTTATAAAATGTGCATGTTGCTTTTTTAGCACTTTCATCTTTATTTTTGTAAATTATTCTATCATGCCATCCAATACTTAAAAAATGGTGATTGTCTGGTTTATGAAAACATCCTTCATTATTTTTATTATCTTTATCATTAGAAATTTTAGATTCACAATTATGTCTATTTCTATTTAAATTCCATGTTGGTAAAAACAATGGTCCAGGATTTCCATCTGCCCCTTCTTTAAATCCATTAAGAGCACTACCTTTTTGTTCTATTTCTTCTTTTAATTCATCTTTAGCATAAAAAGTTTTATAGTCTGTTGTTGAAATTAATCTTCTAATAAGTGATGATGGATCATCGTCATGAATATCATAATTTAAATCACCTAATATAAAAATATGATTAGGTTTATATTCATTAGGAATTTTATCAACAACTTCACTAAAAATTTTATGAAAGACTATTCTATTACCAGCAATTACAATATTACGATATCTATTATAAGATGATACATCTTTTACATTTAACGATTCAACACCAGAAGGTATATGTGTTGAAATAAAAAGAAATTTATTATTACCGTGTTTAATATATGATGCTATTGTTCCAATAGTTCTGCCATCAGTTATAAATCTTTCTTCACTTTGCCCTTTATTCTGCATAAAAGATGGCGATATTTCTTTTTCATCTATTTCCATTTGATTTATTAATTCTGATAATACATAAATTGATACTCTCATCGCTGTTTTACTAGGATTAGATAATCCTACAGTTTTTAAATCTTTATATGGATTTTTTGAAGCAGGTTCACCAACTCCATCAAGTTTATCCCTTTTAAATAATGAATAATTAATTCCTTGCATCTGACTAGGTAAATAATCCGAATGAAAATAAGTTTTACTATCATCCTCATCTTGAGTTGTTATAACAACAATTTTAGGGTTTTCTTGTAAAATTTTACTTCTAATCTCTTCAAAGAAATTTGGAGAAACACATGATTTAGATACACCCATCCAATTTAAAAAACCTCCTCTTGCTTTTTTTGCTTCTACTTCATTAGAAGTCTCACACATTTTCAAACCGGCAGCATTCCAAGTAAAACACATTATTTTATAAGAATTCGTCCCACTCATTTTATTTATTTAATAAAAAAAATTTAAAAATTATATATTAAAAATTTTATTAATTATTATATTTCTAAATCATCAATTAATTCCATTATTGAATTTTTTGGTTCATCAATAATTTCAAACAAATTATCAATTGTAATTGTTTCTAATAATTTTAATGCACTATCAACTTTATCAGTATCAATTTGTGTATTATACTCATAATTACCACTCTTATAATCATTCTTGTAATCACTTTTGTAATCACTTTTGTAATCATTATTATTTTGTATTTTATCATTTTGTGTTTTATCATTTTGTGTTTTATCATTTGATAGATTAATACTTAATTGAATTTTATTATTAAAAGTTATTAATGCTAATAAAGTTTTAGGTGGTGTTTCATATAAATTTTTATTATCTAATATATATTCTTTATTAGTTTTTAAATTTTTATAATTATATTTTGATGTTTTTGTTAAAATCATATCATTATATAAAATTTCAAATATTGGTAATGCTTTTAAGTTTATAACACTTGAATCAATTATTTCAAGTTCTATTTCTGTTTTCTTTGATAAATTATCACAACATTTGTTAATATATGTCAATAACTCCATAATTTTATCCTGTTTAATACTATATGTTGAACACCATTCATTAATGATTTTATGATTTATTTCAATACCTTCATTTTTCTCAAGTAAATCATTCCATATGTTTATTAAAATTTCTAAATCATTATCTCCTTTTATAAAATCAGGATTTTTTGTTTTATAAGTTTTTTTACTTTCATCATCCCATTTTTGCAAGTAAATATATGTTGGACCATAACAATCAATTAAACATGCTATAACTATACCATCAAATAATGGATATTTTAGCACAAACCAATCCCATAAAAATTGACACATTAAATTTGATAATGGTAAATCATATAAAAATATACCTTTTTCTGTAATCTTATTATCTGAAGTTATCATTCCATTAGAAACTAATGTATCAAAACATTCATTTACATTTGGATCATTTTTGACAATTAAAACATCTTTTGGGTTCAATCCAACATTTATCAATTCTAATATGGTATTATATATAGGAATTCTTGATATTTCAGGTATATTATTATTTGCTAAATTATTATAAAAATTTTCTGAACATAATCTATAACACATACCTTTTATATCATTTACATAATTATACCTTTTTATTGATGTATCTTTTGATACAGATTTGTTGACATATCTCAAACTTTTATTACTATTTAAATCTTGGATTTGTTCATACATTGTATCAATAACATATCCTATATTAAAAAGGTTTAATAACTCAAATGTATTATTTGTGATAATAACATTAGTTTTAAAATTATTAAGTTTAAAATTATTAATTTTTGAATTATTAAGTTTTATAATTTCTAAACTTTGAAGTCGTTCATTTTTTAATAATTTAAAAAATTTATTAATTTCTCTTTCACCAGCAACAAATATTACAATATTTTTATTATTTGAAATATTTTTATTTGAAATATTTTTATTTAAAATCTTTGTTAATAAAATTCGTTTAATAGATTCAAAAATAGAATCTACTCTATTATCAGATAAATCATTTTCTAAATATTCTATTATTGGTGTTATAGCATTTTTATAAATATATGTAAATTTACTATCTATTATATTTATAGGAACATTAGTAATAATAACTAATTTTGGAACTTTAACTTGTAATGATACTGCTAAATTCCATAATGAAATAATAACTGTGTAATCAATTAATCCAACATCATAGGAATCTAATATTAATACATCACAAAAATCCATATGTTTGATAATAGACCCATTTTGAAAATGATTTAACATATAATTTTTTATTAAATCACTGCTAGAATATTGTGTAAGATTTTTTGAAAGCGAAATATTATTATTAATTTCTTCATATTTTGATACAAATAATGAATTTTGATAATCAGCAAGAGTTTTTGCTTCTTCAAGTGTTGGTGTTATTACAAGACTTTTAAAGTTATTTTTTTTTAATTCATTTGTTAATTCAATTTTAGTAAAAAAATTTGTAGATGCTACTATATGTGTAATATTATAAGTATTTATATTTTGTATTATATTAGTTAAATTCATAATACGAATTATTTTAAATTTAAAAAATTAAATTTTTATAATCATATAATTTTATTTTTATAAATATAAATTATGAAATTAAGTGATACTTTTATTATAATAGCATATTTTGTATTATTAATATTTTCTATTATAATGTTATATAATTTATATATATGTGATAGTTATAATTGTAAAGCTTTTACTGATGCTCAAAATAAATATCAAGTTGGTACTAAAAAATATTATATTGATTTGTTAAATAATGTATATGGTGATGGATTTTGGTGTTTCCCATATATAGGGGCATCAATATTATCTTTTTTAACATTTTGGTTTTTAAATATACCAAATACATTATATAATTTTGGCATCTTATTTTTTGTTAGTTTTTGTGTCATATATTTTACATATTCATATTTAGGACATCATCATATCAAAGTTATTAATGATTATATTGTAGATTATATTTCTGATAACTGTACTGATAATATTGATGCTATGTTAAATGCCAATAATAATGATAATAATGATAATAATGATAATAATAATGATGATAATCATCAAAAAAATATACCAAATTATTTTCACCCAATAACAATTAATGATAAATATAATTAAATTTTTTATAATTTTTTATATTTTAATAAATATAAAATAATAAATGACACAATATACTGAACCATATATTAAACCATTTATGAAAATATGGTTTTGGTTATTAATACTAAGTATAGCAGGATTTATAATTTATGCTGTGTTTTTTGAACAACAAAAAAATAATTTTGATGGGTCAAATATTCCAAGTTGGACTTGGATTATGATTATTCTATCAATTTTCTTTTTAATTGTTTCATTTGTATTATATCGTTTAGATATAGCAGCATATAATAAAAGAAAAGCTTTAGCAATTGCTTGTGGTGATATACCAATAGAACCACCTAAACCTGCTTTACAATGTCCCAAAAAAGAACCCATTCAAAAAATTGTTTGTAAACAAACAAAACCATTACCTTGTGCTAATTCTAATACTGAACAACATATATATTATAAAAATCCTCATCATCAACATCAACATCAACCTCCTCACCATCAACATCAACCTCCTCACCATCAACATCAACCTCCTCACCATCAACATCCTGTCCAATTATCACAAGTTCCATCTTCACCTCTTAATGTAGAACAAGTTCCACCATCACCTCTTAATATAGCACAAATTCCACCTTCCCCTCTTAATATAGCACCCAATCAACCATCATCTCTCAATATAGCACCCAATCAACCTTCACCTCTTAATATAACACCCAATCAACCTTCACCTCTTAATATAGCACCCAATCAACCTTCACCTCTTAATATAGCACCCAATCAACCTTCACCTCTTAATATATTATCAAAATCTGATGATAATGAAAATTTTATACCACCTGGTAGAGGTTAAAAATATATAACTTATATAACTTATATAACTTATATAAAATATATTACATAAATAATCTTGTAGGGATATGATAAACTTTCTTATCATATTATATTAGAATGAGACTTTGTCTCATTTAGTTTCTAGTTCATATGAATTACAAAATAAAACTTATAAAAAATCAATCTTATATATTATAATTTATATATATAAAATATATATAAATTATAAAAAAATCAATCTATATATTATTTATATATAAATATCTTATATAAAAAATATATTTCATAGGCACTAGAATTTATAAAAAATATACAACTTATAAAAATATATAACTTATAAAAAATATACAACTTATAAAAAAATATAACTTTTAAAAAATATACAACTTATAAAAATATATAACTTATAAAAAATATACAACTTATAAAAAAAACAATCTTATATATATATATATATATATAAATATACAACTTATAAAAAATATACAACTTATAAAAAATATACAACTTATAAAATCAATATATTTCATAGGCACTAGAAAATATAAACCTATATATACAAACTATAAAATCAATATACAAATCATAAAATCAATATAAAAAATATAAAATCAATATATTTCATAGGCACTAGAAAATATAAACCTAGTGCCTATGAAATATATTTTTATATATAATATATTCATATATAAAAAATATACAAATCATAAAATCAATATAGAAAATATATAAATCATAAAATCAATATACAAACTATAAAATCAATATACAAAATATAAACCTAGTGCCTATGAAATATATTTTTATATATAATATATTCATATATAAAAAATATACAAACTATAAAATCAATATACAAACTATAAAATCAATATACAAACTATAAAATCAATATACAAATCATAAAATCAATATATTTCATAGGCACTAGAAAATATAAACCTATATT
>Ga0208226_1000134_pt1 | contig 23974 bp, 28 predicted proteins | sample LakMenE18May11ns_FD_150713 | JGI IMG/M metagenome (GOLD analysis project Ga0208226, IMG submission 150713) | Freshwater microbial communities from Lake Mendota, WI - 18MAY2011 deep hole epilimnion ns (SPAdes) | ecosystem: Environmental > Aquatic > Freshwater > Lake > Epilimnion/Euphotic zone ... | reverse complement strand
ATTTATATAATTAATTTAAGCTATTTATAATGTAATATGTCAATTTTTATAAATATTGCGATTTTATAAAAATGGCGACTTTTAAGTTAAAATAGTATATATATAATATTTTAACTTATATAAGTTTATATAATGAATATTTATGAAGAAAAAGTGGAATATTTCAGGAATGTAATAAATGACATAGCAAAAGGTTTGAATTATTACAATAGCTTAAATATTATGTCATGTAACGAATTAAATAATGCTTTTAGTGCGTTAGAAAAGATAGTAAATATAATTAATTCTATTAATTATGATAACATTATAGAAGAGCTACAATTTATTAATAACAACATATCCGCATTAATAAAGAGTTGTGGTTGCTATAGTTTTGAAAATGTAATAAATATATGCTTGTCCATGACTTTTGCCGAAAAGAATTTTACAAACGAATTAAATATGAAATATAAATTATTTGAAAGGCACATACATCCTTTAAATTATAATATTGTAAATTGGAACACTAAAGAAATTTCAAAATTGAAATTATTTGATACCAAAAGTATATTCGATTGCGACACATTAGAATGCTTCGATTTAGCCCATACAAATGCGAATTTTATAATCAAAGTATACGGCATGAAAGTAATAATACAAGACATTATACATAAAAAAACGCTAATCATAAATTGCTTATGTGACGACTTATTAACATGTAATAGCAGCAATAGTTTTATAATAAATAAGAAAAACAATATAAAGACCGCATTATTGCAATACAACGATCCAAGCAACAACACCACAATTTGCGACAATACCACAATTTGCGACAATCCCACAATTTGCGACAATCCCACAATTTGCGACAATTTTGTAAATAATTACTCATTAAAAGAGCTACTAATATATAGCGTAAATGACTTATATAACAAATACACGCATAGTTTAAATGAAATAAACAGCTATAGTCAAAAGTCATTAGACATGTTAGTGCAAGACTTTATAAGTTATGATCTATATAATCAGCGCACACTAATAATAATGTTATTATTAGTAAACAATAAAGTAGACAATTTGTATATAGCTTACATATTATATGACATATTATCCAACGATAAGACGTATATAAATAACGACCAAACAAAGCTATATAATAGCTTAAACTGGAATTGCAAAAAACACTTAAAAAACGCCGTTCAGAAAACGGTAGAATACACAAATGAGCTATTAAATTTTGAAACGTCAAAAATCCCATTAGAGCAAAGCATATATTTTATGAAAGCAAGTACTAATGTGAAAGAAAAGGCATTACAAAAATTGAAAGAACTAAAATCAAAGTCCGACGACGCAGGATCAAAGGCAAAGCAATATTTAGATGGACTACTGAAAATACCGTTTTCTATTTACAAAGAAGAAGAAATATTGAAAATAAAATACGAAATAAATAGTTTGCTAAATAATATAATAAACCCACTTAAAGACGGCCAAATTTTGCAGTTAACTAATAATAGCACTATAAGCAATATATTCGCAGAACTAGGCACTATGAAAAATAATAATAATATAATAAATATTAATATTATTGAAAAAATAAGCACAAATAAGGCTTTTATTACAAATGAGTTGATCCGCTTAATTGTAGACTATATTGAAAAAAACAAGAAAAAAGTAACTTCAACATTATTGAAATCATTGAAAAATGTAATAACACAAAAAAATGTAGATCATGATAAAAACAATTTTTCAAAAACTAATTTATTAGAATTTATTAAGTCTTTAAATAAAAATCATAATGTTTATAAAAATGTTAATAATAACAACATTAATAACGATTTATTAAATGAAATAGTAATATTTTTTAAGCAAGTAATAAACACATCATATTACGATTACTTATTTTCGGTTGAAAAACATATTAATCAAATTACTAGAAAAAACGAAGAAATAGTGACTTATATGAATGATTTTAATAGCGTTTTAGATAAGGCGGTTTATGGTCATAAAAATGCTAAATTGCAGTTAGAAAGAATAGTGGGTCAATGGATAAATGGCGAAATGTGTGGATATTGTTTTGGGTTTGAAGGCTTACCAGGAATAGGTAAGACAAGTTTAGCACAAAAAGGGTTAGCTAATTGTTTGAAAGATAAAAATAATAATAGCCGGCCATTCTCTCTTATTGCATTAGGTGGGTCATGTAACGGAAGTATATTAGAGGGTCATAATTATACATATGTAGGGTCAACATGGGGCAAAATAGTTGATATTTTGATGGAACATAAATGCATGAACCCGATTATTTTTATAGACGAATTAGATAAAGTGAGCAAAACTGAACACGGAAAAGAAATAATAGGAATATTAACCCATTTAATAGATAGCACACAAAACACCCACTTTCAAGATAAATATTTTAGCAATATAGACTTAGATTTATCGAAAGTATTATTCATTTTTTCGTATAACGACGCTGAACTGTTGGATAAAATATTATTAGATAGAATACATAGAATAAAGTTTGATATTTTAACATTAGACGATAAAATAGTTATAGCACGCGATTACTTATTGCCAGACTTATATTTGAAATTTCATTTTAATGGCGTAATAATATTTGAAGAGCCCGAAATCAAATTTATAATAACATATTACACAAATGAGCCAGGAGTAAGAAAATTAAAAGAATTATTATTTGAAATAATATCCTCAATAAATTTGACCTTATTGAAGGGTAAATTTATGAATGATTTACCGTATAAATTAAGTATTGCCATTATTGAAGATTTATTACAAACAAATCACAAGATCAACCATTTATCAATAAATAGTGAGCCCAAAATAGGAATAATAAATGGATTATGGGCAAATAGTTATGGAAATAGCGGAATTATACACATTGAAAGCTGCTTTTTTCATAGTTCTACATTTTTAGAATTAAAACTTACAGGACTACAAGGAGATATAATGAAGGAAAGCATGGCTGTGGCGAAAACTTTAGCCTTTAGTTTATTAAGCAAATCAGAAATAAGCGCATTAACAAAAGAGCTAGAAGAAAGTAAGATGCAAGGTATTCATATTCATGTGCCTGAAGGCGCTACACCAAAAGACGGACCATCTGCAGGAGCAGCCATAACTCTTGTATTATATAGTTTATTATCCAAAAGAAAGATAAAAAACAATATAGCAATAACCGGCGAAATATGCTTACAAGGAAACATAACAGCAATAGGGGGGTTAGATCTAAAAATATTAGGCGGATTGCGCGCCGGCGTAACAACCTTTTATTATCCTAAAGCTAATGCTAAAGATTATAAATTATTTCGCGAAAAGTATGAAAAAAACACCGAAAATTGCATATTTATAGAACTAGAAAATATAATGCAAGCTATTGCTGAGATAATTATGTGAAGTATGTGCTAGTTTAGTTATTAGCAGGTGCTATCAATACCTCCGCTGCCACTTCCCAGCGATTGCATTAGCTGCGTCTACTGCTTTCTCAACAGCTGTGGGACGACGATTGCTTGGCCCTCCTTCAACTAATTTATCACCATTGTCATTTTCATTGTCCATATTTTCTAAACTACGTTTATTTAACATATAATATATTATTATACTTATTATAAATAAGGAAGCTAATAATATAACATTTGTTGAAACATTTTTTAAAAAAGGAATTTTGTTTTTAGCAGTTTGTAGAAATCTTGTTGAGTTAGCCATTTTTATATACTTATAAAATATTATAAAATATTATAAAATATTATAAAATATATTATAAAATATTATAAAATATATTAAAATATTAATATATATTAATATTTAAATAAATAATGTCGACCGGTCCACTAGCAATAACAATGAGTTTAACAAATATGTTTGAATATATATCTTTTACTGCTCCGCTATTGGTTGTTTTCTTTATTACATTGTTATCAATAGCGCAAAACAGTTTAGAAAAGGGAATAATATTTAATATGGGAATAGTAATATTATCGTCAATAGTGCTTGTGCTAAAGAATGTTATAAAAAGTAAGCAAACAGTATTAGCATCCCCTTTTTGCAATATATTACCTTCACCGTTCACTGTTAAGGATATGGGGGTTATATATAACGCGCCATCATTAAGCGGTGCAATATTATCATTTTCATCAACATATTTAATTTATCCTATGATAATAAATAAGAATTCTATTAATTATTCGTTATTAGTATTTTTATTATCAGTAACAGCTATTAACGGAGTTACAGAATTAAATCAAAAGTGTAGCGATATAATGGGACTAGTATTAGGGTTATTGGTAGGTATAATTTTCGGAATAGTATATTATACTTTGTTGTATATGGCTGCCAAAGAAAAATATGTTTATTTTGCTAACACAGTTAGTAACAATGTTCAATGTGGCAAACCGACAAATCAACAATTTAAATGCCAGGTTTATCAAAATGGAGAAGTAATAATGTAATAATGTAATAATGTAATAATGTAATAATGTAATAATGTAATGCTATAACAAGTCTTCTCTAATAATTCGCAATGCTTCTTTTATTTTGGGAAATAAAAGATTTCGGTGAAAGCTGGACGTCATGAGTTGAGGAATATTTGTATTTGAAGTAAAAATAATATTTATATTAGTATATAATATATCAATATTTGCCTTACTATATCTATTATCTAGTTCATTAAAATCAAATAGTGGTTTGTTTAGTTTAGTGTTAATGGCATTATGAAAATTAAAAATTAATAATTTAAAGTCGTTTTTAGTGTTAATTTGAGAGAAATTAACCTTTTTTAACATGTCAGTAGCATCTTTGCTGCATTCCGGACATGGTAACGTAGCACATATATTTTCTAATATATATATAATATTGTTTTTATGAAATTCAAATCTGTCTTCTTTAATTTTATGAGCAATAGTGTGGAATAAATTCCATACATTATTTCCCCAAATTTCTTTAGATACAGCCATATATAATATATTTAAATATATTTAAAATGTATTTAAAATATATTTAATTAATTAAATATAATTAAACATAATTATATGAGTAACAAAGAGATTTTTATGAAATTATTGTTAGAAGACGACGAAAATGGACGCGAAGACTTAAAAGAAAGATGCTTAATAAGCAATGAAATATTAGATAGTAATTTTATCACTTTGGAGTGTAATCATAAGTTTAATTTTTTAGGATTATACAATGAGGTTGTTGAACAAAAGACAAAGAAATTGCTAGATAATTCAAAATTAAAATTAAATGAAATAAAGTGTCCATATTGCAGATCTATAAGTAGCAAACTGTTGCCTTATTTTAAGTATTATGGAAATAAGATGATAAAAGGAGTAAACAATCCTCCTGAATGTTGCATTAAATTACATGAATGCACATATATTGATAAATCCTCAAAAAAATGTGGAAAAAATGCATGTGTAACAAAATATGGACTTTATTGTAATAGTCATTTAAAATATACAATGAACGAAGAAGAATTATTGGATAACATAGATCCTGACATATTAAAAATATATAAGAAAAAGTCGGTTCTAGAGCTCAAAAATGAATTGCGAACACATAATTATAAATTAAGCGGAAATAAAGGCGAGCTAATAAATAGGTTACTTATTAACTTAAAACATATTAAATAGTCTTTATATTATATTTATAACATTATATTTATAACGTTATATTAATTATTTTATTTTTATAATCCAATTTTACAATTTTATAATATATAACAAAACTATGTAAAATAATATTAATAAATTTAATTATTATTATTAATATTAATTATAAGCATTATGAGTGAGCAAAAGCAACTATTAATAAGTACTATAAAAGAATGGATCTCGATTGATACAAAAATAAATAATTTAAATAAACAAATCAAGGAATTGCGAAATTCAAAGAAACAGTTATCAGGGAGTTTAATTAATGTTATGGAAAATAATGAAATAGATAGATTTGATATAAATGACGGAAAATTAATATATAGAAAAAACAAAGTAAAGGCGCCTTTAAATAAAGAGTTTTTATTTAAAATGTTGGAAGATTATTTTAAGGATAATCCAGAAATAGATAGTAATCATGTAAGCAATTTTATATTAGAAAATCGGCCAATAATAGAGAAAAGTATATTAGTTATTAAACAAAATAAATAACATTATATACATATAAATGGATGTGTCTTCTTCAAATAATATAGTTATATCGCTAGTTTTAATGTTTATATTAATATTTTCGGGTTATTTAATAGGCAATTTTTTCGGTATTGGTTTAGAATATTATATGCCATTTTTAGTATGGTTATTAGCATTGTGTGTATTTAATATGTTTTTGGATAAAAATCATGTAAATGTGTATATAGAAGATATGCAATCGTAATGCTGCAAATGCTACTAATGCTAATACAATTTTTATTTATTTTATAAAAATCAAAATAAATAAAAAAATCAAAATCAAAATCAAAATCAAAATCAAAATCAAAATCAAAATCAAAATCAAAATCAAAATCAAAAATAAATTAGAACTGTTTAGGGTCTCTATTATCAAATTCATATTCAAGAGTAAGTCCATTGCTTATAAGCTTATTTAAATCCAATTGATCCCAATTTGATACGTAAGTAAAAAAAGTTTGTGAACTGCGCGATATTGAAAATATATATGTGTTTTCCGCACTTTTTAATGCGCCAATAAATCCACCAAATCCTAAAACACTATGCGTAGGTTCTTCTTTGTAAAATAACGATGTAAAATAAATATCAATAACTTTCTGCATTTTAGAACTACGAATATAACTCATATTATATGAACGAAGTATATCATATGACGTATGTGCATCATTCATATTTGCAATTGTTTGTGTTTTAAACTGCTCCATATAATGTAGTATTTTTTCATTATATGATAAATAAGCATGCTGTCTCTTAATAGTAACTATTATAACACCTATGCGATTATTGCCAAATGTTTTATCACTATCAAAACCAACAGTTAAACCTACACGCAAATATTTAACATCTTGAGGTAGCGCTTCATATACATTATAAATTCCATGCGCATATATTGTCCAACGGTTCCAAGGAATAATAGTATTTTTTTTTACTATTTCAGACAATACACATGTTTTATTTGCTAATCCGCCAATTAATTGTGGATATCTAATATTCTCAATAAACCTTCTTCCAAAATATTCAATAGCTATATAATCGGAAATTAAAGGATAACTTATATACTTTGGAAATGCTTTATTACTAACATTATCTTGATAAAATAACTGTTTTATCAAATCATCAATAATTAATCCATCACAAAAATAATGATCCATAATTACAACAATTGCTGTTTTGAAATAAACCACTAAATGTGTAGCATTTATAATAACTTGTGAAGGTTTTTTTCGAGTAATTGCTTCAACATATTCTTTAACACTACCTTCATTTTCAATAAAGTTTGATTTACACTTAAAATTACGCATAGACCAAATGTCGCAATCATCCTTACATTTATCACGGGTCAATACGTCGGAAAATCTCCACTCAATATATTGGAATGATTGCCACCTATCTTGTATAAAATTGGCGTCTGTCGGTAAAGCAACCATGTCATATTTATTATAAGTCATAGTTTGTATGCTTCGATTTCTGGCATTTAAAATAATAGGAACTTGGTGAGTTAAGCGTGCAATATATGCAAACGGCGTCAATAGTATATAAACCGGATTAGTCCATCTAATAATAAAAATAAATAACCCATAAATAAAATTTGACATACAAACTAATGTACTATTTATTGCAAATGTATTTGTATTTGTATTTGTATTTGTATTTGTATTTGTATTTGTAATATGCATTTTTATATTATTTTTATATTATTTTTATAATTGTTTTTAATATAGTTTCAAATAAACAATAATAAAAAAGAATATAACATAAAATTTATTATATTCAATTTTCGCAATATTCGACAAGCGATCCACTCGAATTTACTCGCTCTATAATTTTGTATTCATAATGGTCTGGATACAATTTAATAAGCAAAAATTCGATAAAATTATGAAATAATTCAATAATCATTTAATAATTAACTATACTTAATATTAGAATATCTTATAATTTAATAAATAAAACAAATAAAATTAAATAAAATTATATTTCAATTTTTTCTAGCCAAATTAATGTAGCCAAATTAATCTAGCAACAATTTTTTAATAAAATCATTTCGCGCATTCACAACTTCAGGTTTAGAGCAACTATTATTAGCAGTAACCTGATTTGCATGTATTCTATAATATAGTAAATTTTCTTGAATATTATATAGCTTGCCAAATTGTTTAAGCAGTTTTAGTTCTAGTTCAAAGTCTTCGTATAGCGAATGTGTGTGTTCATTATAATTACCAATTGCTAACACAGCAGACTTTCTATAACATACACATGGATGATTTACAAACCAATGAGATGGATTTCTTTTATAGTCTGCCCATGTTAATAAATATGGGTGATTTGTAGATCCTTGAAGTACTTTAGCATTATCAATTTCTTTTAAGTAATGCGCATTACAGCCAACAATAGCACAATCTAAATTATTTCTCATAAATTCAATTTGCTTAATAAAACGATCGGGCAAACACATATCATCACTATCAACTTTAATAATGATTTCGTATGAACACATTTCAATGCCTTTATTCAAACTATAACCAATACCCTTATTTGTAGGCCATTTTTTATAAACAATTTTTACAAATCGCATTTTGGCTTTAAATTCGTCAAGTGTTTTTTCCAATAGCTTAGTGCTTAGCTCATTTGATCCATCATTAATCCATACTAGCTCAATTCCGTAATGGCCGTTTTGTATTTTTATGGATTCCAAACATTCTACAACATATTTATGATTTGTATTATAACTGCTTACTAAAACGGAAACCCAATTTTTAGGTTCTTTGTAAATGTCCTCTAGTTCAAGTGAATTCATAATTTCGTAATTTTGCTTAGTAGAGCCCCATTCTTGATAAGCATAAACAATAGAATGCCCCATATATTGCATTCCGGTGGCATGCTTTGGCAAAAAATAATAACTAGGATAAATAACAACATCACAAAATAAATTAGTTTGAAGAAGCTTTGTTAATAATTCGGGACCAACAGTTCTCCATGCCATTTTACCTGTTTTAGCTCGGCTAACTTCATTGGCTTTAATATAATCAATTGCGCCCCTAGGCAATGGATGATTTTTCGGAAATGCCATGGTTCCGGTTGCAACTAAGCCCTGCCTTACGTTTTCATTTTCATAACCGCAAAAAGGTTTATGCTGCTCAATCAAATAGTTAAATGGCTCAATACAAATGGAGTCGGCGTCAACAAATAGTCCACCATAATAATATAAAATCTCCCAACGTATAATGTCGGCTTTACCATTAATTTCCTCTATTTCATTAATTTTCGAAACGCATTCTAGCTGCAACCCACGATTGCGAATTTCTTCTTCGTTCCACATAATATATTCATAGTCGGGGTGCTTAGTCTGCCAAGTAGCCATAAATTTTGAAGGGCGAGGCTTAGGACCAATCCATAGTTGATGGATAATTTTTGGAATAACAACACTACTACTATTAGGGTTACTATTAGTATTAGCCATAAATAATATATATTAAGTATTAATATTTATATATTATTTATAATTGTTTTAATAAAACTAATATAAAACTAATATAAAACTAAGTATTTAAATAATTATAATAATCATGACAGATCACTGTGTTGTTTTATTATGCGATAGAGCCTATTTTAATAAATTTATTTATACTTGTAATCAACTAATCACAAATGGTAAATATAGTGGTACAATTTGTTTGGTAATTGGTGACGATTTAAATAATGACAAATTATTAGAATGCGATTTTATAAGAAATAATAATATTATAATCAAATATTTTCCTAATATTCAATTTACTAATGGTTTTTTAGATATTCAAAAAAACATGAATAGACAACCACATTGGTTTCAAAAGAAATTTCAATTTCATAAATTTCACTTGTTTAATACTTTTTTCAAACAATGGAAATATATTTTTTACTTAGATTGTGGAATAACTATATTTTCAGATATAACGCCTTTATTAAATGAAATTAATATTAATGAAAATACACTATTAGCACATTCTGATGCGTTTCCTACTTATGAATGGAAATTGCATAATCAATTTGATAAAAATAATACAGGCTATTTCACAAAACTTAATAATAGCTTTAATTTGAATATAGACTATTTTCAAACAACAATAATGCTATATGATACAAGTATAATTGAAAATACTACATATACTAATTTGCTAAATTTATTACTTGAATATCCAATCAGTATAACAAATGACCAAGGTATAATAGCATTATACTTCACAAACATAAAACCTTTATTTAAACAAATAAAAACACATAATGAAAATACACATTTTTATGATTATTTATCAAGAGCTCGTAATAATAAATATATAATGTTAAAATCAATATAATTTAAGATAAATATAATTTAAGATCAATATAATTTAAGATAAATATAATTTAAGATTCTAAATTAATAATTTTTTCATATAATCCTTCCACGCTAAATAAATGTTTTATAGTAGTATAATAATTCAACATATTATTATATTTTTCTTTATCAATATTCAGCAAAATGTTTTCTAAGTCATCAAGTTGTGAACAATGTATATTTATGCATAATTTATTATAGTTAATTTCATCCTTGAAAGGTAACCAATCAATATCATTCCATATATATATAGGAATAGTACCTAATTTAAATATTTCAAAAAATCTAAAAGAACTTCTACCGTAACCTCTTGGAGCTAAAGCAAATTTGGAATTTAATGTATTATTAATAAATAAATCTTGATTATTCTTATTAACTATAGGATTCCATCCACCACTGTTGATTAACCTAAAATTTTTTTTACTCGTTAATTTATTAAACATTAATTCGCGCACATTAGGTACAACGTTATTAGATGTAATATTTCCTACAAAACTACATAAAATAGTTTTATCATCAAAGTTTTTTTTTGATATATTTTCTAGATTATTATGTTTATCTTGATAAATTAAAGGTATAGGTATGCTACCCGAACAACTTCCGTATATAATTGTATTTTCTGGTAATTTTAATAAACAATTATCATCATGTTGCACTACAACATAATATCCATTTTCACATGGATTATTTAAAATCCAATCGTCTAATATGTTTTGCATATTTTCTTTGTAAGATTGGAACCAGCCTTCTATTTGAAAATTCGTCCATAGAGCCGGTATATATTTTCTTTTTGTTATTGGATTATTTTCAAGAAATGTTTTAAGAAAATATTCCTCTTTGTATAGCCCGTTTTTGAAAGGTGGATAAGTATCTTTATTTGCACAATAAAATAATGGGCTCTGTATCATTTAAATAAATATATATTTATATATTTATATATTTATATATTTATATATTTATATATATAAATATATTTAAATTTAAACATAATTCATTTATAATAACTATAAACGATGATTGCTAATTATGATGAATTTTACACGAATTTAATAAATATATGGAAATCAGGAGGTGATAATGGAGGAGAAGGCGGATGGGCTATGTATTATTATGGTGTATTTTCAGATATAATAAATGAAAATAATTTTAAGAATTGTGCTGAAATAGGAATAGGTTATGGTTTTCACGCAAAACAAATTTTGGAAACTTGCGATCTGAGTATGTTATATTTAATAGATCCTATGGTTTATTATCCAAATGATGGATTTGCTACAGATGTAATGAAATATGGTGGATTTGAAAAATTAATTAATAATATAAATAAACATTTAAATCCATACAAAAATAAGTATACATGGTTAAGACAACAAAGTTTGTCTATAACAGAACAACAAATTCCAGATAATTATTTAGATGCAGTTTTTATTGATGGTGATCATAGTTATGAAGCCGTAATTAAAGATTTACCATTTTGGTGGAAAAAATTAAGAGTAGGTGGATGGTTATTAGGTGATGATTATGCTTCTTGTTGTCCAGGAACTACAAAAGCAGTAGATGAATTTGCTGCGATTAATAATTTACAAATTGATTTTTTATATAAAAAAAATGGAACAAAAAATTATCCAATATATAAATTTGTGAAAAAGTAAATAAATAAATAAATAAGTAAATAAATAAATAAATATATAAATAAATAAATATATAAATACATAAATAACTAACTATATAAATGGATACAATATACAATCTAGAATGTAGAGGAGATAAAATAATAACTCACTGGTTTGTTCTTATGATAGGAGGATTACTGGATATATTTGAAGGAAATCCTACTGAATATATACATGATAAAAAAAATGGATTAAAATGTTCTAATGTTATTAATTGGAATGTTACAAATAAGAATATTAAACCCAAATTTCCAATAAAAATACATTTTACAAAGGGAAGTAATTCTGAACACAACTTTGTAAATGATTTTCAAAAACAGACATTTAAAATATTAGAAAAAGAAATAGAATATATTGAAGACATATCAAATTATAAGAATGAAAATACACAAATAATTAATAATTATGGTGCTATTATAGCACTTGATGGCAGTTATCCGTTTGTTGATAAAAAATATTTTCAATTTCTAAGAGATCTATTTCTTTCAAAATTTAACTTTGAATTTAAAAATAGATTAGTATATATTTCAAGGAAAAAAGCGTGTGGCTTAATTGGTTCGGCAAGTGAAAACATTATAAGACGACATATAATAAATGAGGATGAGTTATTTGATAAATTACAAGACCTTGGATTTGAAAAATTTTATTTAGAAGATTATGACATAGAAAAAAAAATAGAAATATTTAATACAGCAAAGATAGTCGTTTCGCCAAATGGTGGAGGATTAACTTTTTCTTTATTTTCAAATAAAGAAACCAAAATTATAGAAATAATACCGTGCAACACAACTCAATGGTGTGACCAATATTTACATATAACAAAAGCATTAGACATTGAATTTCATCGTTTTACAAATGTTATGAAGGACAATAATGATAATATGATTGTAAATACTATTGAGTTAATAAATTTGGTTAAAAAATTATTAGTCTAAAAATTAACTTATTAAGATGCTTTTTAAACTTTTATTTGATAAATAATAGTTTAAAAAGAAACCATTTAAAAAGAAACCAAATATATACATAGTATGAATATGCCTATTACTTTTTTTCAGATAGGTACAAACGACGGAAACGACTTATTTAATAAGTTGGTTCATAAATATATTCCAGATTGTATTATTTTAGTAGAACCCAACAAAGATTTAATTGATAAAATAAAAAAAAACTACAGCACTATGAAAAATGTATATATTTATAACAATGCTATATATTACACCGACGATGAAGATATTGACTTATATATACCAGCAAAAAATGGTGTTATAGGAACAATTGCTGAAAATGGACTAATATATTCAGATAGTCATTTTTCATTAGTACCTATGAATGATTGGGGAAATAAAAATGATATGGTAAAGATAACAACAAAAAGCATAACTTTTGATACAATATGTAGTATTCATGGTATAACTAATATTGACTATTTACAAATAGACACCGAAGGTTTTGATAGCGAAATAATTAAAATGATAGACTTTTCCAAATATAAAATAAATACTATTAGATTTGAAAAGTGGCCATTTAAAAGTAATTTATTTACAGATCATAATAGGCAATTAGCACATGACCTTGGTGAATGTGGTCTACTTAATGCAATAAATAAACTTAAAGATAATAGTTATATAATAAATGAAATAAATGATTCTGATGGCAATGATATTATAGCAAAACTAAATATTTAATTTTAGATTAGTCAATATATTATATATAATAAATAATATAAATATATTTATATATTTTATTATATTATGTTATGAGAATTGCAATTTTGATATCTGGAAGAATTGCAAGATATGAATGTTGTTTATTGCCTATTTTAAATAATAGTGATTACCATATAATAGATTTATTTGTGTCTGTAAATGATAAAAACACAGAATGTGAATATTATAATATTATGAAAATAAATTTACAGAAATGGTTAAAATTTATTAGTATTAAAGAATTTATTATTGATAAAGAAATATATGATATGTTCAATCCTGACAAACAAGTTAATTTACAAGAGATAAATAATAAACTTGTTCCATATTATACATTGTCTATGTATAATAATGATATGATTACATATAATGAGGCTTGTAAATATGCTGATAAAAATGGTTTTGAATACGACATATATTTGAAGTTTCGAAGTGATATTATTGCAAATAATATTCCGGAAAACATTATTAGACCAATTGCTGATAAAACACATTTATATATTCATATTCCTGAATGTAATTTTATAAGTTTAGGAATTTACAAAAATCCAATTGTTAGTGATATATATGCTTGGGGTAATAGACAAACAATGGCTATATATTGTAACACCTATAATTATGTTATAAATAAAATAAAATTATACAATGGTAATTATATAGTGCACGGCGAATCTTCTTTAACTGATAATATATGCGAAAATAATGTAGAGCATTCTTTTCATTATTATGGATATACATTAGATAAATATAGAAGAATGTTTGATAATATAGTAGATTCTAGATACGTTGATATTAAGAAATATGATATTAGCACATTTGATGTGGTTATTCCTAGCCAACCACAATAATAATTTATATATCATATAATTCGGTATTATCAATTGGGTAATAGCAATCACAGTGTGGATTTGTAGTAGCAGTGCTGTGTTTTGGCATATAACATTTTTCAATTGTTTTAGAAAAAAATGCAGCACACCAAGATAATGTACTAACAGAACATACCAATATTTTACAACTACTCATTATATGAAAATCAGTTAATACATCGTTACTTTCTAATATAATAGTGCCGTTAAATTTAGCATGTAATTTTTCCATAACGGTTTTTATAAATGTTTTTTCGTATTGTGTTTCACATTTGTCACAAACAATAGCAATACTATTGCATTCAGCATATTGAATATTTTGAATAAGGTTCAATATTTTTTCCAAGGATATTGTAATATTTAGATTTACCATATCACCTAATCTAATATGAAAAACCATATCATAATTTTTATAAAAATTATGAGGTCTATTTATAATATTTTTCATTAAAAACTCTTGTTTATTACCATCACCAGCAGTTATTCCATCAGTTATCACAATATGCTGATTTTTATTAATAAAATCAATAATTTGTGATTTATATTTTTTATAAATAGTATCATGTTGATACCATTCGTTTAATAAATAATTCCCATCTTGTAATTTGTAATCGTTTTTAATTATTTCACAAAACACATTATCATTTATAATAATATCAATATTTTGTAATAATGTACTATATTCGCCTTGATATTTAATACATAAAACAGAACAGGCCATATATCTAAATATGGCGTTACCTAATCTACCTTTGTCTATAAAAATAAATTTCATTATTATATATAAATTATAAATTATATAGTATTTAAATACTATATAATTGTATATATATAAATATATAGTAATGAAATTTACATTATGTATTCCCACAATGGACAGGTATGATAAATTTTTAAGCATTAATCTAATAAATTATATTGAAAACCCGTTAATAGGTGAAATAATAATAACGGATGAAAATGGTAACGATATAGAGAAAATACTAAAATCAAATATTGATAAACAAAAATTAAGATTATATAAAAATAGCAAAAGACTAGGTCCATTTTTAAATAAATTAGAAGCATGCAAATACTCGACATATGAATGGATTGCTCTAATAGATTCGGATAATTTTGCTGATAATGAGTATTTTAAAATTGCGTATGAATATATTAAAAATATAAATAATCCTAAGTATGATATAATTTCTCCATCATTTGCAAAACCGCGTTTTGATTATAGACATTTATCTAATAAAATAATTACTAAAAATAATTTAAAATCTATAGTAGAATTTGAGAATACAAATAGAAAAGATCGTTCAGCTTTAGAAGTACTAATGAATACAGGAAATTTTATTTTAAATAGAAGTTTATTAACCGACCTTAATTTATTTAATGAATTAAATAATATAGAATATTCCTCGGCTTGTGACGTAATATATTTCAATACTTTATTATTTGAACAATTAGATAGTAATTTTCACATAGTTCATGGTTTAGAGTATGAACATTCTTTACATGATGATAGTATTTATTTAAAAACATGCCATAATTATGCACAATTTAACAATTATATATATAATAGATTTAGAACATTATATAATTAATGCATGTTTTAATATAAATAGTTTAATAGTTATTAATAGAAGTATACAAGTATATAAATATGTTAATAACTATTGCCGAACTGAAAGCAAGATTTAATATTAATATAAAAGGGATTTTACATATTGGTGCGCATAATTGCGAAGAGCTTGGCGACTATATTTCAGGTGGTGTAAATTTGTCAAACATATATTGGATAGAAGCACTACCTAGATTAGTAGAAAAAAACAAACGCATTAATCCATATCTAAATATATATCAGGCAGTAATATATGATGAAGACGATAAAGAAATAGAGTTTAATATTACAAATTGTGACGGTGATGTAAATAATCTTCAAAGCTCGTCTATATTAGAGTTTGGTTCTCATAAAACAAGTCATCCACAAGTAAAATTAGTAGATAAAGTTAAAATGAAAACATCAAGAATGGATAGCGTAATTAATAAAAATGCAATAAACATGACAAATGTGAATTTTATTAACTTAGACATTCAAGGGGTTGAATTACATGCATTAAAATCTATGGAAAACTATTTAAACAATATAGATTATATTTATAGTGAAGTTAATACTGAAGAAGTGTACAAAAATTGTGATCAAATGTCCGACCTAACTACATATTTAGCTAAACACAATTTTAGACTTGCTGATGCGCGTATATATAAGCAATTCGGGTGGGGTGACGCTTTTTATATTAAAAATGGAATTTAAATATTACATAAACAATATAAAGATAATAATATAAAGGTAATAATATAAAGATAATAATATAAAGATAATAATATAAAGGTAATATTTCAAAGCTAATTATTGAAACATAAACATAATATGAAAATAGTAAGATTGGGAAATACCGAATCGCACATATTATTTATATCTTATATATTGAAATATGGAAATGAAGATCCTTATTTAAAAAAGCAATTATCAAATGTATTAAAAAACTATACAAATTGGTTATATACAACCGCTGGTTATTATGATAAAGCAGTGCGCGGTAGTCAAATGAATTTTGACGAAACGGCATTTACAAAGAATTATTTTGCATTTATAAATCATCTTGAAATTAGTATTGGTGGCTGCGAAAAAGCGCAATTTTATATGGGTGAAAACATGATGCCATTATTTAACAAATATAAGGCCGATTTTTTCAATAAATATAATATTATTAATTATCAATCCATGAACGGAAGTCACTTTTATGATAGAATAGACAGCATATTTGATTATATGAGAAACAAGAAAGTATTATGTGTATCTAGTTTTGATGGTCTTATAGAGCAACAATATAATTCAGGAAATGTATATAAGATTTATGAGAAATTTCCAAAACTTGCAGACCTAAAAACTATTAAATTTCCATATTGTTTTTTAAACAATGGACCACATGCTAATTATCACGAAACGCTAGAACACATTTTTAATATAATTAAAACACTAGATTTTGACATTGTATTATTGGGGTGCGGATGTTATGGTCATATGTTATGTCATAAAATACATAATGAACTTAATAAAGACGCCATATACTTAGGTGGAAGTATTCAAACTATTTTTGGAATTTTGTCTGCACGAGAAAAAGAACATAGCAATTTACCTTATAATGAAAATTGGATTACAATAATTCCCGATGAATACAAACCAAGCAATTATAAAATGATTGAAAATGGATGTTATTGGTAATATGTGTTATAATAAGTTTTATAATAATAATAATAGCATAGTTATTATTATAAATCAAAAATTTATGAAGAGATTTTTATCCAACTTTCCGGAAATAGATCTTTTACGTTATTAGCTGATCCATTCCATATACTCGGATAACATACAATTTTATTAGTAGCATTATTAAAATATGCACCCCACCAGCTAAATGTGCTATTTGCTATTATATTGTGACTACATAACGACATTAACAAAAGTTGTTCATAATCTGGAACATTATAATCACATAGCACAATGCTAATATTATAAATCTCCTTTATACTTTCAATAGTTTGAGAGATTTTTTCATTATCACAAAGCTCTCCAAATACTAACAAATAATAGTTTTCTTCAAGATCTGATATCACTGACTTTAAATACTTAATACAATTAATATAGTAATTAGTGCTCAATACTGGATGCATGGCAAGATTTTTAACATAATCGCCTATTCTAAAATGAAGACTTATTGGTTTTTTTGCTCCATTAAGCAAATCCTTATGTTTTTCAGCAATGTCCGCCTTTTGATTGTCTAAATTAATCATTTTGCATATATTGGCGTATTGCATATCAAAATATTTATAACTTTGATAATAACCATGCAATTTGAAGTCTTGACTTATATAAGGAATTCTAGTAAATCTAAAATGAGTTTTTTCTATATATGTTGGAATTGGTAACTGCTCTCTGTATGTAAACATGGAGAGATTGCTTAAAAAATTGTCCCAATATGTAGGTCGCTTACTAATATTGTCAAGCGGAGATACTAAATCAAACTTGCTAATGTTTATTTTAAATGATACCCTGTTTTCAAGTGAATACGCAATGCCGCAAAAAATTTGAAATAATTGATTTCCAAGTCCTCCCATAATTTCAATATAAATCATAATGCTATATATTGAAATTAAAAAATTATCTTTAATTAATAATAACATAGTTATTACATAAACATTAGTGATAATATTTAACTATCCCCATTTAACTATCTCCATTTAACTATCCCCATAAAATTCTTTAACTAGTGGATTGCACCTAATTTTTGAATAGTCAAAGCTTGTTAAATATAGCCCATCGAGAGATTTTAATCGCGACAATGCTACATATGTTTGGCCGTAGGCAAATATATTGCTACCAATATCTATAATAGCATTTTCAAGCGTTAGTCCTTGCGCCTTATGAATAGTAATAGCCCATGAATAAATAAGCGGAATTTGACTTAATCCAACGCTTTTATTTGTTTCGGACTTCCAAATATAGTAATCTATTAAAATCGGCTCTTTAATGTTATTAAATTGCACATATGGAAGATTATGCTCATTAAACCCCACAATTATTCCCTGGCTTCCATTAGCAATTTGTAGCTCTCCGCATAAAGTTAGGTTTACAACACACATAACATGTGTTCCAATTTTGAGTTTCAACGTTTTTTCTGCTATTATATTAGCTGCTAAAAAGTCGTAATCGCGTTTTAAATGGTCGTTGCTTTTCAATAATAATGCAAGCATGTTGTCGCTAAACGCGTCATTTTTGCAGTCGCTACTCTTATAGTCGCTACTCTTACAGTCATTACTCTTATTCTCATTATTTTTAGCAGTTAGATCAACATACGCAAGATTATATACGACTTCTTGGGTTAAACTGTCTAACTTTGAATATTCTTTAGTATTAATATGCTCAACATCTCTCTTAATAGGTGAGAGAATAGTCAATACTTTTTCTTTTTTTATTAAATCCAAGTCTTCATGCTTAAAAATACGACTAGCCAATGTTGCTTTTGTCGAAGGCGTTATTTGCCCCTTTCTAACATATTTTAAAACCTTTAATAATGTTTCGTCATTTTGCCGGAATATGGTTTTAAGCACAATTTGATTTTCTTTAGTAAATAGTTGGTTCCATAGCTCATGCTCAAAACAATACATGCTATTTTCTTTTTCCTTTTCTTTTTCGCCACAATTAGTGAATACAGGAGAGAGCTGATAAAAATCTCCCGTAAAAATTACTTGCAGTCCGCCAAATGGCATATTTTTCTTATAAATTTTTCTAGCTATAAGATCCAATAATAACAATATTTTTAACGACATCATGCTTATTTCGTCAATAATAAGGATCTCTAAACCTCTCCAATTTTTCAATTTATGCCTCTTTTTAGTGAAAAGCTCTTCAACAATCTCTATATTATTCTTATTTGCTAGCCCAATTCCCGAAAACATATGCAATGTTGTTGCTTTACATTGCAGCAAAATAGCCGCACACCCAGTTAAAGCACACACCTTTATAATTTTCTTTTTCTCTTCGGCATCATTTACAATGTTTTTAATCAAAAACGACTTGCCCGTGCCTCCTGGTCCAGTTATAAACAAATTCTCTCCCTTTGTATATTTATCAAAGCAAATTTGTTGCTCGTGGCTAAATGTAGTCATGTAAATTATTTATAACTATTTATAACTATTTATAACTTATTAAAAATAGTATCAATTTTTTTAAGTTTATAATTATTAATTATAAAATTGAAATAATATAAAATATTATTACTAATAACAATATATTTTTAATAATGGAAAAACGAATTAACGGTAAAGTAACTGAATATATTGACAATTTAAAAAATAAAATCAAGACTTATGTTGCCGAAAATGAAAATATATGTTTCAAGGAAAAGAGCGACTTACTAAAGTTTATTTATGATTTTGAAAAATTAGAAATTAATAAGCAAGACTTTGTAAAGCGAAAGCGGAGCAAGTCTGTTGTGCCTTTTTACAATCGTTGTATTGCTAAAAAATCATGCGGTGAGCAATGCACACGTAAGAAAAAGACAGTATCAAATTATTGCGGCACACATGATAAGAATAGGCCTCATGGCGAATTAAATGAATGCGATAAAGAGGAAAACATTTTGAAAAAAGTGGAAATATGGATCCAAGAAATTAATGGTATTTCGTATTATATTGATAAAAACAACAATGTATATAAAACGGAGGACATGCTATGTAATAGTCAAAATCCAAGTATTATAGCAAAATATGAGATGGAAAATGGAGTATATAAATTCATAAATACTTATAATAGTAATTAAATATACAAAGTTACAAAATACAAAGTTACAAAGCATAAAAAAAATTGATATATAAATTTATTTTTTTTATGATTGTATAAAAATGCTTCTAAACGAACTAGTTGAATTATTGGCTACTCATTTTAATATTTTAAACGACGATATTACAAATGTATTGAAAACACATAATATTAGGATTGGTCAAAGATTATTATTAGAAAAAAAGGACTATAACATCATAGTGACGGATCAACCTAACGTTAAACCTATTAACAAAACAATGTTTATTAAGGATGAAGATAATAGTGAAGAGAAGGTAGAGGTAAAAAAGAAAGACAAAAAGAAGGAACCAAATGTAGAAACAAAAGTAGAACCAAAATTAGAAACAAAAGTAGAAACAAAAGTAGAAACAAAAGTAGAAACAAAGTTAGAAGAAAAAATAGAAACTAAGGAAAGTAAACCTGCGCGAGGTCGCGGTAGACCAAAAAAGAACATGGTAATGAAGGAAGAAGAAGACGAGGAAATATGTGTGGAAGTAGAAGAAGTAGATGTGTGTGGTGTGAAATATTATAAGACGTCGGAAAATGTAATATTAAGCAAAGCATTAGAAATTGAAGGTATAATGAGAGACGGAAAGCTAGTACGATCAAATAAGTAAATATTTGTAAAATCTAATAATTTATTATTTTTTTCTCTCTATAAAAAAAATAATATAGAGAGAAAAAAAAACATGCTCCTTCTCTTTCCCTTAATCATGCTCCTTCTCTATCCTCCACTCTCCTTTTTTTACCGCGAAAAACTTAGTTGTCGTCGTCGTCATCATCATCATCGTCGTGATCATCGTCTAGTGGGTGTAGTGTGTGGGTGTGATTAGAAAGTGCCTTAGCCTTAGCAGCCTTAGCAGCCCAATCATCCCTATCCTTAGGATCCAAGGCCTTCCACTGACGAGCGATTTCCGTCATAACATCCGTATTCTTGGGCTTATCATCGGCCCCAGAGAGCTGGGTCTTAACATCATCCCTTACATCATTACTAAACAAAATATAACCCGTAACACGCTTTTCCTTAGGCTTATCATCAGGACCAGGCTTAGCCTTTTTCTCCTTCTTAGGCTTAACCTCCTTCTTCGCCTTCACAACATTCGCATCAGCCACATTAAAACGCGAGGCAATATCCTTCTCGAGCGCATCAATACGCATAGCAGCCGCCTTATCCGACTTCTCGAGCGTATCAATGCGCATAGCAAGAGCCTCAACCATCGCTTTAGCCATCTTATTAACAGGTATCACTAAATAATATAATCATACAGAAAAAAAGAAATCAATTTTATTTAAATATAACAAAAATTAGCGCCACAATTATATATAATAAAAAGGCTTAAAGATTGGCCGCATGTAGAGCCACGAATATATATAATAAAAAGACTTAAAAATAAGCCGCATGTAGAGCCGCAAATATATATAAAAATAAGGCTTAAAGACCGCCACAATTATATATAAGAAAAAGGCTTAAAATTAGGCCGCATGTAGAGCCACAAATATATATAAAATTAAGGCTTAAAGACCGCCATAATATATAAAATTAAGGCTTAAAGACCGCCCCCCAAATATATATAAAATAAAGGCTTAAAGACCGCCGCCATATATATATAAAATAAAGGCTTAAAGACCGCCGCCATATATATATAAAATAAAGGCTTAAAGACCGCCACAATTATATATAAAATTATGGCTTAAAGACCGCCACAAAATATATATACGAAAAAGGCTTAAAGACCGCCACAAAATATATATAAAATAAAGGCTTAAAGACCCGCCCATCACAAAACTTGTATAACAGCATCATCCTCACAATACATAATTTTACATTTATTAACATTTTGAAGACGCTTATTATATTTAGCATATGCAACAATAGACGCACAAAGTAGAGCACCAATTAGCCCAATACCAAAACCAATATATATAAGCTGACTACCCTTTACAGAATGATGAGTATAACCATCTATAGATGAAGCAAGGAAATCATGACTGTTATTCATAATAATCTCTCAAAACTAATAAAATAAATTGTATAAATTATTTTATTAATTCAATTTTTCTAAGAAAAAAAAAAGACAACACAACACAACACAACCAACCTAACATATATGAAAGATCGCATATTGACACGCCTTGACCTGCCCAGCCCAATAATAGTCAAGCGCCGCCTCTGTTGCAGCATCAAGCAGATCCATGCTAGGATCCTTGGCCAACCAGCGCGAAGGAGGCAACGGCAAGTCACATGGATCAGGCGAAGCCAATATAATCGCACAAGTGGTCTCCTTACACTTATTGCATAAGCCCATCTTCTCAGTCAACAACTTGGAATAGTTAGTGCTAGAGGCGATAATCGTAGACATAATGCTGATATAATTATTATTATAATATAATATAATGTTATCAATTTTATATAAACATACCAACAACATTTTTGCTACTAGCATATGGTTATGTCACCGAATTCTGGCTTGCACTAAATAACTATATATTTAAAATAGTTATAAAAAAGATATAAAGACATGTTTAAAGGAGAATTGAGTTTATAGAAGAAAGAGGGAGCGGCAAATGCAGTCTACTATTATACTTTTAATGTATAACCCACAATTTTTATAGTTTGTTGTTTATAAAAAGAGAGATTGGAATACACATTTTTATAGTTTGTTGTTTATAAAAGGAGAGTCTACAATACACTTTTTAATTAATAAATCAACGAAGCCAGTTTATACATGAAACACTAAACCATTTTATTTTATAAACACCAATTTTTACAATTTGTTGTTTATAAAAGGAGAGTCTACAATACACTTTTTAATTAATAAATCAATGAACCCTTTTATACAT
>Ga0208226_1000133_pt1 | contig 23991 bp, 18 predicted proteins | sample LakMenE18May11ns_FD_150713 | JGI IMG/M metagenome (GOLD analysis project Ga0208226, IMG submission 150713) | Freshwater microbial communities from Lake Mendota, WI - 18MAY2011 deep hole epilimnion ns (SPAdes) | ecosystem: Environmental > Aquatic > Freshwater > Lake > Epilimnion/Euphotic zone ... | reverse complement strand
CACCCTGGCCAAATCCACCGCCACCCTGGCCAAACCCGCCACCGCCGCCCTGACCAAATCCACCACCACCCTGTTGGCCAAACCCACCACCTTGTTGGCCAAACCCACCCATGCCACCACCAGATGCAAGGGGTATTTGATAAAGCTGCGAGATTTGCATCCCTGGAGTGTTATTTTGTGTGAATTGGGCTGTGCCTTGAATGCCCCCGGTGCTTTGTTGGAAAGCACCACCTCCGCCTATACCTGTCTGGCCGCCACTAGAACTGCTCCCAGTATTAAAATTAATATTTTGGTTAGCAATCTGTGCTTGAACTGTGTTATTTAATGGTGGTGGTGGTGGTGGAGCAGGAGGTAAAATCATCCTGTAACGCTGTGCTGAAGTAACTCCAGGAGTACCAACAAAAATACTTGCTGGTATTAACAACCCTAAACCAAGCTTTAATAGATTTTTAGTGAGCATTGGAAATCCCTTTATGTACAAAAGCCGTGTTAATTGCTAAAGCAAACTTAAAGATAACGCTTTTAATTATAGCACATTAATTGAATGAAATCAGGCTAATTATTTGCGAATTAATCTGTTTTTATTTTGTTTTTATTCACCTAAGAGGTAAAGAAACAAAACAAAAGAACACCCTCACAACACGCAACTACATAACTATATTAATCTTACGACCACGCTAAAGATCCCTTTAAAACTTTCCAAATAATTGGCTTAGTTACTATTGACACAAAATCAAAGGACTTTATACATGCGCACTCACAAGGCAGCATTTATTGCCCTAGCGGGAGTTTTCCCGGGGTTTTGTTGTTCTTGAAATGCTTGGCAGGGGGAATCGCCATGCTAATGTACCGGATTCGGTTTAAATTAAAGGATTTACCTTTAATAATGTTGAAGGAGATGGGGGAAATATGAAAAAGTTAATCCGTGGAGCGGCGGCCTTAATCGCTGGCTGGCTGGCTACAAGCACACCAATTCTATTTGCACAGGACCTCGCATCCGGGGAACCCAATCTTCCTTTACCTCTTTACCATGCAAGACCGGACGCAGGGGGTTTCTTTATGTCCGGCTCTTACGCCATGTATAGGCAAACCAACCCCATCAAAAGCCAAACAATAGCTTACCGTGGCTTCTATGCCATCGATGGGACAAACCTTGGGCCCCAAGCCATCGTAGGAACGGGAACCAGCTCTACCATTGTCGCATCAGATGTCCCAAATGGAAGATTTATTGGCAGCATGGCAGACGCACTAAATACACAAAGTGTATCTGGACCAAGTACATACATGCCTGGTTTTAAAGTTGAAGGTGGCTGGAAATTCGCAGATGAATCTTCCATCACCATGGGCTACCTGTGGTTGGCAAAAGCAAACTACTCTGCAACCGCAAGTTTAATTCCACCGAATTTAAACATTGGACCTACAGGTTCTGAAAGCTTTATTTCGTCACCAGTTTACGGCTATCCATCACAATATGCCGGGCCAATAAATGATATTATTGCCTTTGTTGACCCTACACTTGCAGCTCGAGTAACTGCCCAAGGTGGCACAGTACCAACTATCACTGTTCCAACGGTTGTGGATCCAAACGCACCTGCAGCAGCGCCATCAACCGTTCCACTGCAAGCATTTGAAGCGCCTTTCGCAGCATATGGTATCTGGAATGCTGCCGACTTGATGACAATAGAATTCACCCAAAGATTTCAACAAGTAGAATTAATGTATCGTAAGCCGGTTTATGAAACTGACGATTATCGTCTAAGTGCAGCGGTCGGACCAAGATTCGCCTGGATTTGGGAACGATTCAAATGGACTACAACAGACCTTAACGCCATAGGAAATGGCAGCCAGAATGATGCCGCGGCCTATACAAATATCGTTTCTAATAGACTATATGGTATTAATGCGGGTTTAATGCAGGAATGGTATCTTGGCCATGGATTTGCAGCACAAGTGGATATTCAGGCTGCACTTTTTGCCAACATAGTAAAAGAAAGAGCCAAGTATGAATTTAGCTATGTTAAAAATGCCACTCCGATTAGCAAACGATCCAAAACCGTTTACACCATTGTTCCAGAAGTTCAACCATCGGTTGGTATGGCCTGGTACCCAGTTGAAGGAATTGAATTCCGCGTCAACTACGATGTTATGATGTTCTTCAATACTATTGCATCACCAAATCCAGTGAATTTTAGCTGGGGTGGTTTAGACCCGACTTACTCAAGCACCTTCCGAATCTTTGACGGCTTTAATGCTGGTCTAGCGCTAGTCTTCTAAGCTAAGATAAAGTTGATTTTTTAAGGCCGACAGGGAAACCTGCCGGCCTTATTGTTTGCCATTCTGAAAACTACCTTTATAATTGCCCCTGACGGTAAAAAGCTTTAAAGTAGCAACTGTCAGAGAATCAAATTGCAACAATAAATAAAGGAGTTCAGATGAAACAAGAGCCACAACCTGCTCAAGATATAACCCGGATTCTACCGTGGCTGGTAATCTTTCGCTCTTTTTCCCTAGCATTTGATACATCAAAGTTACTGCTGGCGGCATTGGGTATTCTTACCACCGCCACCGGTTGGTGGGTTCTTTCTTTCATTTTTACCCTTGGTTATGATGCAAAGCCCCCCCAGTGGTCGGCCACCCTTTATGCTAAATCAGCAAATCCTTGGTCAACATTTAAAAAAGACCGAGAAACTTGGAACCTGATGCACCAAGCAGCAGGTGTAGGTGGAATGAATCAATACTTTGAGCTCGAAGATCTTGTAGAAACCGAAGAAGAACTTACGACTTTAAAAGAAGTTAATCTTGGTCAAAATGAACTGGGATCTAGCCTAAAAACCTCTTTTCTAGTTAACGAAGGTAAAATAACCAGAGATCGCATTGACTATGTTAATTCTTTTATTGGCACAAGTAAGCCTAGAGGTCTTTTAACAACCTGGCCTTGGTTTGAAGAACGCGGACCAAATCCTTACCTTCTTGCAACGGGCCAAAGTGGCATTCCTTGGAGTGTTGGAAGATTTTGGGACTGGGTAATCATTCAAGAAGTTCCTGTTTTAATTGAACCATTAGTTAAAGTAATTCGTCCCGCACTTTTGTTGATCCATCCTGAAGCGACTTTTTCCCAAAGGCTTTATTTCCTGTTTTCACTAATTTGGGTAATTGCTGTTTGGTCATTCTTTGGTGGCGCAATTTCAAGAATTGTTGTTGTTCAAATTGCTCGCAATGAAAACATTGGGGCTTTAGGTGCCTTAAAGTATGCCCGAGAAAATATAGCTAACTTTATCTCTGCGCCACTTTTTTGCCCTATGATTGCAATCTTTCTTTTTCTCGTCATTATGGTTTTCTCGCTCTTAGGGATGATTCCAGTTCTAGGCGATATCTTTATTAGCGGGCTATTCTGGGGCGTTTTCATGGGCATTGGCCTTATCATGGCGCTCGTTCTGGTAGGCCTTTTAGGCTGGCCACTTATGGTCGTAACCGTTAGTTCAGAAGGGCTTGATAGCTGGGAAAGTTTTAGCAGAGGAATCCAATATCTTTACACCCGAGCTTGGAACTATATCGCCTACAATCTGCTTGCAGTAAGTTATGGAATCATTGTTGTATTTTTCATCGGGTTCATGGCTTCCTTTGGCGTTTACCTTGCCAAGTGGTCCGTCGCTAGCACGCCTTTTATTCAATCTGTAAATCGTTCCCCTGAATACCTGTTTATTTACGCCCCTACCTCATTTGGGTGGCGCGAATTACTTCTACAAGGCGCCAAGGTCGATGGCGAAAATATTGTGGTCGATGGAAAAGTAGATCAAACCGCCTACCGTAAGTATCTCGGTTTTGATTCCGAAACACGCAGCAAGAAAGAATCTCTAGTCTGGTGGAATATCATCGGCGCAGGCCTTGTTGCTATCTGGCTTGGAGGATTTTTCCTGCTTGTAGTAGGCTTTGGCTACAGCTATTTCTGGTGCTCCGCAACCTTCATCTTTTTACTCCTTAGAAAAGATCTTGATAACAACGAAATCAATGAACTTCATATTGATGATGAGGAAGATGAGCAGTTTACTTCGGTGTTACAAAAACCAGTTCCAACCGTACCAACTGCAGCACCCGAGGCAACAGCGGCAAAAACAAGATCTTTGCCAGTAGTGGAAGCACCACCACAAAAATCCGATAACTCCGATGACAAAATCTAATTGTCACCCTAGGCTGCCCAGCTTTATTGCTGGGCTAAATAACTATAGGTAAGGATACCAAAACACCATGTCTAGGCCGATCATTTTACATAGTGGGTCTTGGTCCGATGTTGCATTGGATGAACTTGCAGGATTGACTGCAGAATGGGGTTATCAAGGGTTTGAATTATGCTCTTGGGGCAAACATTTTGATGTTTGGCAGTCCCAATCCGATGATTCAAAACTACAAGAAAACCTAGACCTGCTCTCTCGTTTCGAAATGTCTATCCCAGTTTTAAGCATGCATCGCATCAGCCAAGCACTTTGCGACCCTGCTGACTCCGTGCTTCAACGCATTTTACCCGAAGAGATCTGGGCCGATGGTGACCCCGATGGTATTCGGGAAAGAACCAGCGAAGCACTAAGCATTGCAGCAATTGCCGCCCAAAAAATGGGAGTCCCCATCATCTCCGGATTTAGCGGATCTCCTATTTGGAATCGCATCACCGGCTACCCCCAACCAAACCAGGCCGAAATCGAAGAGGCATTTCAGCTCTTCGCTGAAAAACTCCACCCCATACTTGATAACTTTCAAGGCGCTGGGGTAAAATACGCTTATGAAGTTCATGCGGGCCAAATGGCCTTTGATCTTCCCAGTGCAGAAAGGGCCCTTGCTTCCCTCGACAACCGCGAAGAGTTTGGATTTACATTCGACCCAGCACAACTTTACTGGATGGGAATTGACCCTTGCGAATTTTTACTCCGCTTTCCAGATCGCATCTTCAATGTCCACCTGAAAGATATTGCTGTTCGACTAAGCGGTAGAAATGGGCTTTTAAATGGTTGCCTGCCTATTGGCGACCCTAGGCGAGGCTGGGAATTTCGATGCCCAGGCCATGGGCATATCGATTGGGAAAGTATTTTCCGTACGTTAAATATAATTCAATATGATGGCCCGTTATCGATAGAAATAGCCGATGCCGGCATGGACAGGCTCAAGGCTGCAGAGGAAGCAGCGGGATTCATCAAGCGCTTAAATTTCGAGCCACCACCAGAAAACAGGCCCTCCTGATTTCCGACCTCTGCTAGGGAGCAAGTATGATTCTTGTAATCGACAACTATGATTCCTTTACTTACAACCTGGTGCAAAGGCTAGGAGAAATCGATGCGTCTTTGGATATACGGGTATTCCGCAATGATCAAATTGATATTGAGTCTATAAAAAAGCTAGCCCCTGCAAAAATAATTATCTCCCCCGGCCCCTGCACACCCAAAGAAGCTGGTATTTCCAACGAAGTTTTAAAGACTTTTGCCAGCCAACTTCCTATTCTTGGCGTTTGCCTAGGCCATCAGTGCATTGGCCATGTCTTTGGCGGTGAAGTGATCAGAAATAGCCGTATCATGCATGGTAAAATTTCCCCTATTCATCATGATAATAAAGGCGTTTTCAAAGGGCTCTCGAATCCGTTCGATGCAACAAGATACCACAGCCTTGTTATTAAGAAAGAAACATTCACCAATCCAGATTTCGAAGTTTCTGCCTGGACTGCTGAGGGTGAAATCATGGGCGTACGCCACAAATCTTGGGAACTTCATGGCGTGCAATTTCACCCTGAAAGCTTTCTTTCAATTGAAGGACCTAAGCTTCTCAAGAATTTTCTGAATATAAATGCTGCAAACTGAATTGATTAGACAGCATCTTAATGGTGAAAAAAGTCTTTTTGAAATAGCAGCAGATTAGTCCCACGATCGGGATCCCAACGAATGCCCACGATGTCATACTCTTTGGCTATTCCAAGGTGCAAAATCGGGCGGTGCTGATTATGGCATTCAAACCGAACCGAATCATACTTCTGCTCGCGCACCCAATCATGTACAGCTTCCATTAATTGAGAAGCTATCCCCATGCGACGATATTCCGGAACCACCCCATAAAACCAAGTAAAGAATATTGAAGGCTTAAGTTCAAACCCTACAAAAAAACCCACAGGTTCATCGTCAACCCGGGCTATCATTTGCAGAACATTATGACGACCTTGATACCTTCTGCGAAACCCGCTAATTTCTCGCACCGGACGAAATATTTGATTGTACAACTTCACTATCACAGGAAGAGAATCTGGCCCAACAATATCAATCACTGCATCAGACATTCTTTATTAACTCCAAGATGCCACCTTAGGGTTTATAAAGTGATGCTATTAAATCTTCCCATGATGGAACACTCCAAGTGCTTAGGTCAATCTCGTCAATTTCACCGTCTTGTTCTGGATGATGCGAGCCATAAGATTCTGGCCCAGATAATACTTCATCATCAGAAATTACGGCCCGAGAATCAGGACCTTGGACAAAAGTAACTGGAGCTGCTCTTTCATTTCGTACAGGAGCAGGTTGCATTTTTGCAGGGACTGTTTCGGCCTCAGGATCACGGCTTGGGCTTGGATTATTTCTATTCTGATTGGAATTGCGATTATCATCACGGCCCCGATTATCATCACGGCCCCGACCTCGACCACCCCGGCCTCGACCTCGGTTTCCTCTTTCCTGATCACCACCCCTACCACCTCGACCTCGATCCGAACCCGTTGATTCCTCTACTTGAGTTTCAGATTCTTCCCTCATTGAATTTTCATGCGAATCTACAATCTCTGCGTCCACTATCGGGCTATTCAACTGCGCTTTATTTGATTGCGCTTGTTCTTGAACCCGATGCGATCCAAAAGTAACTTCAAGAATCTCTTCAACTTCAACAAAAGTTTCTTTAGGTTGGGAACGGGGTTCAACCTTCGGAACAGGAAATGTTTTAACAGGGGGCGCTTTGGATGGTTCTAATTGGCGCTGCACAGGTTTTGGTTTGGTAAAGGTCAAAAAATCTTCATCGAGAGATGTGTCTTGTGCCGCCTTAACAACATTTTGCGGATTCACAGAGTTTTTAGCACCAACATCTGAAACCGGGTTTTCAGGGGGAAGGCCAAGTTCATCTGCAAGAGTTTTCCATCGATCGGTGCCAGAATTTTCGCTCATTGCCAATAACCCCTAAGTTAATTTTGTTCTACAAATGTTAATTCTAACTGTTTTAAGGCTAGCAGACAACTTGTAGAAGGAAATAACAGGGTTATATTTAAGAAAAAGAGGTGAATTCAACTGCCAAACTGATAATCCCAAGAAGTAGGTTTGCCTTCATGGTAAGGCATCACACCATGAAATAGCTTCTTCTTCGAATCAAAAACAAAAGGGATGAAATATTTATCACCTTCCCACAAATTCTTGTTCAAAACATCGCCAATTGCAACCCACTCGAGGGTCCCCTCGGGATTATCTGTCATAACCTCGCCCGACCAATCATTGACAATAAAGATGAAACCGAACCAAGGCTCGCCATTTTTGCCAAAACCCGGCCAGCTTATTGTGCCACGAAGAGAAATATCGTGACACTCGATTCCTGCTTCTTCCCAAATTTCGCGCTTACATCCTGTTAAAACATCTTCGTAGGGTTCAAGTTTGCCCCCAATACCATTATATTTCCCGTAGTGATGATCCTCCGGGTTTTTATTACGGTGAATCATCAAAATCTTGTTTTTATCTTTCGATAAAACATAAGCAAGAGTGCCAAGAATAGGTTGATAAGGCATATAAATAGTTTTCGTTTTAAAAGATTAAGCAGCAATTCTTCGTAAATCGGGGCCTTCATGAACCTTGGTTTCTGCAAAACGCTGGCCCGCTGAATCGTAAAATAGAATACGTTCTTCATCACCTGCCCAAAGGGCATAACATCGAACCATTCTTGGGCCTTTGATTTCAAAGAACAATCCACACATTTTACCAGACCGAGTAATTTTGTTGATTTTTAATGGTGATGTACTTGGGTCAAGATTTTCCCTAAGGCATAGTTTTTCGTGTATATGCTGCTTGATATTATCAAGATTAGGCAACGTTATTACGGACTCCATTCCAACCTCCGTAAAATTGTAATCACTTCGTCCTACAATTTTATCGTCTTGAAATTTCCTCCTACTGCAATGAGTATTGGCATAACTGATAAGTAATAATTCTTACCAGCCGTGCAATTGGCGCAAACACTCATAAACGGCAATCCCTACCGAGGTTGCCAAGTTTAAACTTCGAATCGAATTGGAACCCGGCATAGGAATCAGAATCTGGTTAGTTGAATACTTATCGAGAATCCAGTTTGGTAAACCTTGCGATTCAGGTCCAAAGAGAAGCCCATCTCCTGGTTTGAAACGAACTTGAGTGAAGGGCGTTTTGGCTCTGCTGGAAAAGCAAAACAGCCTGCCTGGAGGCACGATTTTTTCATACTCCTCCAGAGTATTGTGGGTATGAATCGATACAGCATCCCAATAATCGAGACCTGCCCGCTGAAGGGATTTATCATCAATCCGGAACCCCAAACGACCAATAAGGTGTAAAGGTACCCCCACTGCCCCGCATAATCGTGCTATGTTGCCCGTGTTGGGCGGAATTTCCGGTTCAAATAGTCCAACCTTTATCATTTTTTTGCCTCTTTAAGCTAAAGTTTTAATGGAGATGGAGCGAAAAGGCCACTCTTTCTAAATTTTTGTTTCCATTACAAGGTCTTACTTCAAGGTCTAAATTTGTTCTTTGCAACTAAAAAACCAGTGGAGCCAACCTCACCAAGAAATTGGTTTTGGGACGCTGTAGCCACTGGTATGCTGTTTTTTGGTTTTGCTCTGGGCATTGCAATGCTAGGGCAAGATCCTTCATTTCCTACGCAGTATGAACTTCCGGGCACGACTTCAAAAAATCCGTTGGGACCTTTGGGAACTTGGATTTCATCCTCCTTCTTCAAGTTCCTAGGCCTTTCTTCATTTTTTATTTTAGGCACTTGGTTTACTTTGGTTTTTGGCCTTCTACTTAGAAATCACCCTTTAACTTGGATACTCCGCCTTGCAGGTTGGCTGACCTTAATTCCTGCTGCTTCAGTTATTGCAACCATTAATCAAGATTTTCTTCCTATGGTTTCACCCGCAGGATCCGGGGGCAGTCTAGGCGCACTGCTATTTTTAGAATCACGATATATCATTCCTGATTCGCTAGTTCTACCCATTGCTATCGTTGTTGCATTAGCAGCATCGTTTCTTGCTTTACCTGCGGTCTGGAGTACCTTGGGAATTGGATTACGATTTGTTTTAACTAATCTGCTAAAATTGCTAGTTTTTATTACTCGATTTTTACTTTCAATTCTCCAGCTTTTCAAGAATTTACTCCCAATTAAAACTGATAATCAAACCGATACCATCAAGATTGAAAGCAAAGAAGTTGTAATAGAAAAACCAGTTACCAAAGCTCGAGCAAAGACTCAGGAAAAGGTGGATGATGGTATCCCCATATTCCATCATGAAAAATTCAACGCCAAGCAAGAGAACAAAGCAGCAGCATTATTAGTGAATACCACTTCAGAAAAATACGAACTACCCCCGATGAGCTTGCTTGAAGATCCTAAGCCCCTTGCAGTAAATACACAGGAGCAGGATTTACGAGATAGGGCCGTGCTGCTTGAAAAAACCTTTTTAGATTTTGGGCTAAACATCAAAGTTGTGGGCATTAATACAGGGCCTGTAATAACCCAGTTCGAACTGGCACTCGAAACCGGATTGCGTGTTAACAAAGTCACCAGATTGAATGATGATATTTCTTTAAATTTAAAAGTCCCCAGCGTTAGAATTGTTGCACCCATACCAGGAAAAAACACCGTTGGCGTTGAAATACCCAACGAAATTAGAGCCGAAGTACGACTAAAAGAAGTCTTGCAATCCACTGGCCCAAGACTTAAGAGTTTAAAGATACCTCTATTCTTAGGTAAAGATTCTGAAGGTAGGCCCTTGGTTTACGACCTTGCGGACATGCCTCACCTTCTCATCGCTGGTAGCACAGGCACCGGTAAATCTGTTTGTATGAATACCATCATCTTAAGCATGCTGATGACTCGTACACCCGATGAAATCAAGATGATCATGATCGATCCGAAAGTTGTTGAACTTAGCAACTTTACAAAAATCCCCCACATGATGCATCCCGTGGTTCACGACATGAAGAAGGCGGAAGCCATCCTTTCATGGGCTGTTGAAAAAATGGAAGAAAGATACGAACTGCTAAGGCGTGCGAAAGTTCGAAATATCGCAAGCTATAACGAACTTGGTGGGGACGAAGTCTTACGCAGAGTCGAACCCGCGGAAGGCGAAGATCGCACCAAAATACCAGCGAAAATGCCTTATATCGTAATCTTTATCGACGAAATGGCCGACCTGATGATGACGATGAAAAAGGAAGTCGAAACCCATATCATCAGGCTCGCTCAAAAATCCAGAGCTGCGGGCATCCATCTAATCGTTGCTACTCAAAAACCTACTGTCGATGTTATCACAGGCCTTATTAAATCTAACATGCCCGCAAGAATTTGTTTTAAGGTTGTTAACAAATCCGACTCTAGAGTTGTGCTTGATGAAATGGGAGCAGACAAACTTCTTGGCAAAGGTGATATGCTATTTCTTCCCCCAGGCACCAGCATTCTTGTTCGAGCACAGGGCACTTTTGCAAGCGATCGAGAAATCAGCAATATCGTCGAAAATCTTGAGGGCGATCCTTGCTATGCACAAGAACTTATGCAACTTGAAACTAAAGATGATGATTCTGCCTCCAAGGATCTTGCTGAAAAGCTTAGGTCTCGTGATGATTTATACGAAGCTGCTGTCGAAGTTGTAATTCGTGAAGGCAGGGGCAGCGTTTCATTACTTCAACGATCTCTTGGGGTTGGCTACGGCAGAGCTGCAAGGCTCATCGATTTCATGGCTGAAGATGGGATAGTTGGCACCTACAACGGTAGTTCTGCGAGAGAAGTGGTGATGTCACCTGAGCAATGGGAATCAATGCGGGCATTGCGGCAACCTGCAAACTCAAGATAAAAAAAGGGAAGTACACCTTATGTACCCCCCTCTTTTCTTTAATTAATAGTTTTTAAAACAAGCTTAGCTCTTGGAAATAGCAGAGCCAAAGCGATCTGAAACAGCTTTCCAATTGACCAAATTCCACCAAGCGGCTAAGTAATCTGCTCTTTTGTTTTGGTATTTCAAATAATACGCATGTTCCCAAACATCAATACCAAGAATCGGGGTATTCCCTGTCATCAAAGGGCTATCCTGATTTGCAGTACTGATAACTTGAAGTTTCTTGGTTGCATCAACAACCAGCCATGACCAACCGCTACCAAATCGGGTTAAACCTGCTTGATTAACTTTTTCTTTAAGCTTATCAAAGCTCTCAAATGATTGATCGATAGCCTTGGCAATCGCACCGGTCGGGTTTCCACCCGCTTTTGGCCCCATGACATCCCAATACAAAATATGATTGGCATTGCCACCTGCATTGTTGGTCACACCCTGCCTAATGGCTTCGGGCACCTTGGAAATATTGCTAACCAATTGATTAATATCCATCTTCATCAAATCTTTATTTCCTGCAAGCAGCTTGTTGAGATTTGCTACGTAAGTGCGATGGTGTTTGTCGTAATGAATTTCGACAGTCTTGGCATCGATAAAAGGTTCAAGAGCATCGTATGCATAGGGAAGTTTTGGAAGAACAAAGCCTGCATCATCTTGCGCAATTACAGTTCCAGTAAAAGCTGCAGCAGCGACAATTGCGCTTGATTTTCCAATAAAACTCCTGCGGTCTAAGTTTGAGTTCAAGGGATTTCCTTTCATATAAAACCAAAGGGAAAAATAACACAGTGATTAACAAATTTGAGCATAGCACCCATCAAACCCCAAGACAAAGACAATTTACAAAGGTGCCTTACAAAGTTATTTACAGACAAATTTGTCGTATTTTATCCATTGCGTCTTAATTGAAAATCATTTTGATTTTTACTTGTAATAAAATATTTGTTCGTTAGCTTAGCCATTAGTTAATTCGGGTTTAGTCGCATATCGACTGTTGTAATAAGATTTTTTCTAATTGGAGCTTTAATAAAGTGGCAACTGAAATTCTTCATTCTGATCGAAACAAAACACCAGCACAAAGATCAATCAATTCTATACGAACTTTAGCCATGGACGCTGTGCAAAAGGCGAATTCAGGCCATCCCGGAACTCCAGTTGCATTAGCGCCGCTAGCTTACACTCTTTGGCAGAAATTCTTAAACTTTGATCCTGCTAGCCCAATCTGGCCTAACCGAGATCGCTTTGTGCTTTCAGCTGGTCATGCTTCAATGCTTATTTACTCCATGATTCACCTTGCTGGCGTTAAAACAGTTGGAGAAAACTACTCCATTATTGATGAACCCGCTGTGTCACTTGATGCCATCAAAAACTTCCGCCAACTCGACAGCAAAACCCCTGGTCACCCAGAATATCATTGGACTAGTGGCGTTGAAACTACCACCGGACCTTTAGGTCAAGGCCTTGCAACCTCTGTTGGTATGGCTATGGCTGAGCGCTGGTTAGCTGCCTATTACAATCGACCAGGATTCGAACTTTTCAAATACAATGTTTATTCCATTTGCGGCGATGGTTGCATGATGGAAGGTATTTCCAACGAAGCAGCCTCCCTTGCAGGCCACCTAAAGCTTTCTAATCTTTGCTGGATTTACGACAACAATCGTATCACCATTGAAGGCCATACTAGCCTTGCTTTCTCCGAAGATGTTGCCACCCGCTTTATCGGCCTTGGTTGGAATGTAACCCGCATTGCCGATGCCAACGATCTCGATATGATCGAACGCGGAATCAATGCCTTCCATCACACTTCTGATAGGCCAACCTTGGTTATCATAGACAGTTTAATTGCTTGGGGCGTGCCCGGTAAGGAAGATCATCATTCAGCACACGGCGAACCTTTGGGCGAAGCCGCCATCAAGGGTGCCAAGATTAATTACGGAATCGATCCCGAAAAAACTTTTGAAGTGCAAGAAGGGGTTTACCAGCATTTTCAAGACCTTCTTGGCAAACGAGGCGCTGATGCTAGCGCAGCTTGGAACAAGTTATTCCAAGAATATAAGAAAGTGCATCCAGAACTTGCTAACCAACTTGAATTGATGGAAAAGAGAGATCTTCCACAAGGCTGGGATAAAGATATCCCAACTTACCCCGCAGACGCCAAAGGCAAAGCTGGCCGTATTGCTTCCGCTGAAGTCCTCAATGCAATTGCTCCTAATGTACCATGGCTTATCGGTGGTTCTGCAGATCTTGCACCTAGCACCAAAACTAGGCTTACTTTCAAGAAAGATGGCAAGGAAGCTGCTGGCGATTTCGAAGCCAATAACTACCTCGGACGAAACTTCCACTTCGGTATTCGCGAACATGCAATGGGCGCTATACTTAACGGTATGAACCTTAGTAAGGTACGCACCTACGGTTCGGGATTCCTCATTTTCAGTGACTACGGTCGTGGTGCAATCCGTATTGGTTCGATCATGGAAATCCCGGTTCTATACATCTTTACACACGATTCCATCGGTGTAGGCGAAGATGGCCCGACCCATCAACCCATCGAACATTTAGCATCGTTACGTGCTATGCCCGGCCTTACTACGATTCGCCCCTGCGATTCAAATGAAGTTGCAGAAGCTTGGCGCTTCATTATGCCAATCAAGCATGAACCTATTGTGTTAATTCTTACCCGTCAGGATTTACCAACACTTGACCGCACTAAATATGCTCCTGCAAATGGTCTTGCGCGTGGTGCTTACATTCTTGCTGATGCATCCAAGGGCAACAAACCTGATGTAATTCTAATTGCAACTGGCAGTGAAGTTTCCATGTGTATTGAAGCCCACGAGAAACTAGTCGCAGAAGGAATTAATTCTAGAGTTGTAAGCATCCCATCTTGGGAAATCTACAACCATTATTGTTCCAAGAATCCTGGTTATAGCGAAGAAGTTTTCCCTAGTGCAGTTCGAGCCAGAGTCGCTGTTGAAATGGCCTCCACTTTTGGTTGGGAAAAATTTGTTGGTCTTGATGGTGTTACCATCGGGATGCGGAGCTTTGGCGCTTCTGCTCCTCTCAAAGCATTACAAAAGAAATTTGGATTCTCCACAGAGGCTGTTATTACTGCAGCCAAAGACCAAATTAAGAAAAATGCAAAGTCCTAAGGCTTGGCTTCCAAACAAATAAGGGTAACAAAGCTAGTAATGACCATATACGAAAAAGCACTTGAGTTTATAAAAACCGGAGATGTTGTCGGCCTAGGATCTGGCCGGGCTTCTACTGCGTTTATCAAACTCTTGGGTGAAAAAGTCAAAGCTGGTTTTAAGGTTCAGGGGGTTCCTACTTCTGAAGATTCAGCTTCCCTTGCTCGTTCTTTAAATATCCCTCTTGTTCCCCTCGAGGGAGCGCTTGGAAATATTTCTTGCGCAATTGATGGCGCTGACGAAGTTGACCCCAATCTTAATTTGATCAAAGGTTATGGCAGGGCTCTGGTTCGTGAAAAAATCATTGCTGCTTCTGCAAAAAAATTCATAATTCTTGTTGGTAATGACAAAATTGTTTCCTCGCTAGGGTCTAGGGGAAAACTTCCTGTCGAAGTCGTACCTTTCGGCGCAGCTTTGGTCAAACATAAGCTTCACTTGCTTGGCATTCACGGAGAGATTTGGATGAAAAATGGCACTCAAGGAATTACTGACAACGGTAATCTTATTCTTGATTGTATTATTCCTCCTACTCTTGATCCTGCCAAACTCGAAATGTCCATCCGGATTATCCCTGGGGTTGTTGACACCGGATTTTTCATTCAAATGGCTGATGTTGTTCTCGTTGGTGATAACAACTTCAACCTTACCAAAGAGTTGTTTCGTAAGTAACTTTGTCCTTTAAAATTTGGAGTTCTTTAATGAATATCGCTATGGTTGGGCTTGGTAGAATGGGTGGCAATATGGTTGAGCGCCTCATTCGACACGGACATACCTGCGTCGTTTTCGACCGCAGTCAAGAAACCGTTAAAAAATATGAAGCAAAGAAAGCCACCGGGGCTTCTTCTTATGCTGATATGATAAGCAAACTTCCCTCCCCTAGAATCATCTGGCTCATGGTTCCCGCAGGCGTGGTTGATCAGACCATCCATGAATTAGTTCCTCTATTATCGAGTGGCGATGTTCTTATTGATGGCGGAAACTCTTACTATGTCGACGATATTCGTCGAGCTAAAGAACTCGCTTTAAAAGGCATCCACTACGTCGATGTTGGTACAAGCGGCGGGGTTTGGGGCTTGGATCGCGGTTATTGTATGATGATCGGTGGCGAACCTGCTATCGTCAAGCATCTTGATCCTATCTTTGCCACCTTGGCCCCAGGAATTGGAAACATTGATCGCACTCCAGGCAGGCCAGCGAAGACCGGAACTGCAGAAGACGGTTACCTTCATTGCGGTCCTAACGGTGCTGGCCACTTCGTTAAGATGGTCCATAACGGTATCGAATACGGTATGATGGCTGCATATGCTGAAGGCTTGGGCGTTCTTCACAGCGCTAACATCGGCAAAAAACACGCTGAAGTTGATGCCGAAACTACACCGCTTCGAAATCCTGAACACTACCAATACGATCTCAATCTTGGCGACATCGCTGAGGTATGGAGACGCGGTAGCGTTATCGCTTCTTGGCTCCTTGATCTCACCGCAATCTCTTTGGTGGATGATCCAAGCCTCAAGAAGTTTTCTGGTAGGGTTTCTGACTCTGGTGAAGGTCGATGGACGATCAAGGCCGCTATTGATGAAGGCGTCCCTGTTCCTGTTCTTACCACTGCGCTTTATGAGCGCTTTGCTTCCCGTGGAGAATCGGAGTTCCAAGACAAACTTCTCTCTGCAATGCGTTTCCAGTTCGGTGGGCATCTTGAAAAGCCTACTGGGGGTTAATCACCTTCTTTTGTAAAATGAAAGGCGTACTTCCAATCTTAATTGTGGAATTGCGCCTTTTATCTTTAACCTTCTGTTGTTTCAACTTAGTCTTTTATGGATTCAATTATGGCCCGAGAAATTCAAGTTCTTGATTCCGCTTCTTCTGTTGCTGAAGCTGGCGCTCTTCATTTCGTCCGCATTTGCAATTCTTCAATTAAGACCAACGGAAAATTCTCTGTCGTTCTTTCTGGGGGCAGCACCCCGAAGGGGATGCTTTCTCTGCTGGCTTCAGATGAATATAAAAAACAAGTGCCTTGGGATAAGTGCCATTTCTTCTGGGGTGACGAACGAAGCGTGCCACCGACGCATGCTGACTCTAATTTTAAAATGGCTACAGATGCACTGCTTTCCCATATCCCAGCGAATCCAGCTCAGATCTACAGGATGGAAGCTGAAAAGGCGGACATCAATCAAGCTGCTCAGGATTACCAAAATAAAATAGCAGCTTTCTTCAACGTTCCAAACTCTAGTAGTCCGCCACAATTTGATCTTCTTTATCTTGGCATGGGGCCTGATGGGCATACGGCTTCCTTATTCCCAGGTACTACCGCCCAGAGTGAAAAAAGCAGATGGGTTGTTCCAAATTTTGTGCCTAAGTTCAACACTAATCGCATGACCTTCACTTACCCAATGATCAATCAGGCTAAAAATATTATTTTTCTAGTTGCAGGAAAAGACAAAGTTTCAGCTTTAAAAGAAGTGCTGCAAGGCGAGCCAGCGCTTGAAACTTACCCTTCCCAAGGGATCAATCCGATTCATGGTTCTTTACTTTGGCTGCTTGATGCAGATTCCTCGGCCGGACTTTCTTAAATCATTTAATTATCGAGATTAATATGCCGATCGTTAAAGCTTTGCTGGCCCCTTCAATTCTTGCTGCAGATTTCACCACCCTTGGCGATCAGATTTCCCAGGCTGAAGCTGCTGGCGCTAATCGCATTCATATTGATGTTATGGACGGGCAATTTGTCCCTAACATTAGTTTTGGCATCCCTGTGATTCAATCCATACGCAAAGCGACAAAGTTGTGCTTTGAAACACATTTGATGATCAACACTCCGGATAATTTACTTGATGCCTTCGCTCATGCAGGATCTGACAGCATTATCGTTCATGCCGAAAACACTCCGCATCTTCATCGCACAATTCAGCACATCAAAGGGCTTGGTAAAAAAGCAGGTGTAGCACTGAACCCTGCAACGCCTTTGGTTGTTCTTGAAGAAATATTGCCCAAGTTGGATCTGGTTCTAATAATGACAGTAAACCCAGGGTTTGGCGGACAAAAATTCCTGCCTGAAACTCTAGATAAAATTAGCCGATTAAGCGCCATCATTAAACAGAAAAACCTTGCCATCGAAATTGAAGTTGACGGGGGCATTGATGCCCAAACTGCACCATTGGTGGTAAGTGCAGGAGCTGGCGTTCTAGTTGCAGGTTCTGCAATCTTTGGTGATAAGGGTGGCATTGATTTTGCCACAAAAAAAATCCTAAGTTCCATAGTCTAATTATAAATGTGCTTCTTTTTCCCGGAGTTATCCAAATGATTATTGCTGGTGATATAGGTGGTACAAAAACTGTTCTAGCACTTTATGCATTAGAAGCGGGAAAATTAAAACTGATTCGCCAAGCTGTGTTCCCTAGCAAGGGCCCTAAAAGCCTCGAAGAAATCCTTGAAAAATTTCTCGTGGATGAAAAAAATCTTACTATAGAAGCAGGTTGCTTTGGTGTAGCTGGCGCTGTTATTGACGGAAAATGCAAAACCACGAACCTACCTTGGGAACTTGATGAACATAAACTTGCAGACTATTTAAAAGCTAAAAAAGTCAAGCTTTTAAACGACCTCGAAGCTGCAGCTTTTGGCATGCTTTTTCTCAACCCTACTGAAAAAGTCCACTTGAACCCAGAATGCAAAAATGGCACCAGCGGAAATATTGCTGTTATTGCCGCTGGTACTGGCCTTGGCGAAGCAATTCTTTTTTGGGACGGCGAAAAATACCATCCTTCTGCTTCCGAAGGAGGCCATTGCGATTTCGCACCCACCAACAATCTCGAAATCGATTTATTCCTTTGGCTCAGGCAGCATTACCCCGACCATGTCAGTTATGAACGAATCTTATCAGGGCCTGGGCTCTTTAATATTTTCCGATTCCTGACTGAAACCGGGGTTGAAAAGCCCACCGAGGCACTGACTCTTCGGCTTAAAGCCGAGCCTGATTCCAGTGCAGTCGTTTCCCAAATGGCTTTGGCCAATTCGGACCCTGCTGCCGTTGCTACTTTAAACCTTTTTGTTTCTATTTATGGCAAGGAAGCTTCGAATCTTTCTTTAAAATGCTTGGGAACAGGCGGGGTATTTATTGGAGGCGGTATAGCCCCTAAAATCCTCCCATTCATGAATAACGGTAAATTCCTCGACGGATTCTTTGCTAAAGGGCGATTTCTTGGTCTTATGAAATCCATTCCCATTCAAGTTGCACTAAACCCCGAGGCACCACTTATCGGTGCTTCCAATTATGCCACCAGATTAATTCATATTTAACGACTTTTTTGTTCATTTACCTTGTTTTACCAACTCACAAAGTTGATCATAAACATTCTATTGTACTGCAATTAGGCTGGGAGATATTATGACTACGCAAGAACAACAACGACTCAACGAAATACAAGATGATGTATCTGGCTGGAGGCGATGGGGGCCTTATGTTAGCGAACGATCTTGGGCCTCGGTAAGAGAAGATTACAGTGCAGATGGAAATGCCTGGGGTTACCTACCTCACGATTTTGCCAGAAGCAAAGCCTATCGCTGGGGTGAAGATGGTATCGCAGGGATTTGCGATCGATATCAACTTTTGTGCTTCGCTCCCGCTTTTTGGAACGGCAAAGATGCAATCCTTAAAGAACGCCTTTTTGGACTTACTTCCGAAGAAGGCAATCATGGAGAAGATGTAAAAGAATATTACTTCCACTTGGATAATACTCCCACGCATTCTTACATGAAATATGTTTACAAATATCCCCAAGGCGAATTCCCCTACGAAAATTTAGTTACTGTTAATCGCGGTAGAGAAGGCAAAGGCGAGGAGTACGAACTTCTTGATACAGGCATATTCGATGAAAACCGCTACTTTGATATAAGCATTGAATACGCCAAGACTACTACCGAAGATTTCTGCATTCGCATCGAGGCTACTAATCGTGGCCCAGACCCTGCCCCGCTTTATATTCTTCCCCACCTTTGGTATCGTAACACTTGGGCATGGGATAAAAATGCTTGGACTCCTGAAGGTAACCCTGAGCCTTTAATTTCTCAAGGGCCTGAAGGCCCCGGGTTCATTAGCATCTTGGCTGATGATTCTCAGGTAGAAACTCTTAAAGATATTCCTGCCTACTATCGACTAGGACAACGCATTCTTTATGGCCCCAGAAACGGCGTGTCGCTTTTTACTTACAATGAAACCAACGGCCCTGTTATTTTTGGGAAAGATAACCTATCCAGAAAACCCTACACCAAGGATGCTTTCCATCGGCATATTGTTAATGGCGAAAACACCATTAACCCAAAACATCAAGGAACCAAATCTACATTCTGCTACCACTTCCCTGCCATTGCCCCAGGCGAAACACAAGTTTTACATTTGAGGCTTTCCGATAATGTAACCCTTAGCAGACCCCTGGCAGATGTCGATTCCACGATCAAAACCCGAAAAGAGGAAGCCGACGAATTTTATCAATCCATTCACCCACCCGAAGCAACTGCCGATGAAAAAATGATTCAGCGACAGGCCTTTAGTGGACTACTCTGGACCAAGCAGAATTATATTTTCAATGTAAACACTTGGCTGGATGGTGATAACCCTGATGCGCCACCGCCTCAGTCCAGAAAAAACATTCGCAATCAACATTGGCGACATCTTAATTCGCTTCGCGTGTTAATACCTTGCGAAAAATGGGAATATCCTTGGTTTGCTGCATGGGATCTTGCTTTCACATGTCCTGCTATCGCCAGGGTTGATCCTAAATTCGCCAAGGAACAACTTTATTTCCTTTTGTTTGAGCAATTCCAGCACCCCAACGGGCAGATACCCGCTTATGAATGGGAATTCTCAGATCTTAATCCTCCTGTTCATGCTTGGTCGGTTTGGCGCGTGTACAACATGGAGCGCACCCAAACAGGAAAAGCTGACCGCGATTTCCTCGAACGATGTTTCCACAAACTTATCATCAACTTTGCTTGGTGGATCAATAAGGTTGACAGCCAAGGTAATAATGTGTTTGAAGGTGGATTCTTGGGCATGGATAACATTACTGTTGTCGACCGCAGCATGAAAATGTCGGACGGTTCTGTTCTAGAACAATCCGATGCGGGCGGGTATATGGGCATGTTCTGTCTTAACCTAATGCGCATTGCTCTCGAACTTGCCAAAGAAAATCGAGTTTACGAAGGCCTTGCAATTAAGTTCTTTCAACATTACGCCTATGTTGCTGGCGCAATGAAGCACATGGGCAACCGCGATTATCAACTTTGGGATGAAGAAGACGGGTTCTTCTATGATGTTCTTCGTTTCCCAGATGGAAACTTTAAAAAATTCAGATTACGATCTCTAGTTGGCCTTGTTCCTTTATTTGCTGTCGAACGAATTGAGTTGGAATGGGTCAAACCATTCAAAGAATTTACCAACAACTTTCTTTGGTTTATTAAAAACAGACAAGATCTTGTAAAAAATGTGGTGCATAAAACCGAAGAAGATGGCAAGGTTTCTTATGCCCTTACCATTGTCGATGAAAACCAACTTTCCAGACTTATGCACAGGCTTTATAACGAATCTGAATTCCTTTCTGATTTTGGTATTCGAAGCCTTTCAAAAGCTCACGCTAAAAATCCTTTTGTTTATGATGGCATCTCGGTTGGCTACGAGCCTGCGGAAAGTGATTCAAAACTTAAAGGGGGTAATTCCAACTGGCGTGGACCAATTTGGTTCCCGACTTCCTTCTTACTTATCGAATCCATCCGCAAATTAGGCAAAGCTTTTGGACCTAGGTTCGCTGTCAGCACCCCAGCTTCTCACGGGTCTTCCATCACCTTCCAAGTAATGGCTAAAGACCTTGCTGACAGGCTAATCAAAATTTTTGCTAGAAATAAAAATGGTACACGCCCTGTTCATGGCAGATACAAAAAATTCCAAGATGACCCCAATTGGAATGATTACATCCTATTTTACGAATATTTTAATGGTGATACCGGCGAAGGACTTGGCGCACCTCACCAAACTGGGTGGACTGGGCTAGTGGCGTCCCTTATCGACGAATGGCGCAAATAGCCTTTCCTCTTGCCAATTTTTTCGCTTCCATGCTATTTAAGCCTTAGTGTTTAAATAAGTTACATTGCTTTTATTTAGGCAATTCCATGGAAGCTAAAAAATACCCCGCTGACCATCTGAGCCATGCTTCCTTTAAAATCGTGGCAGAGGAACAGCACCCTAATATCACTGAACCCGCCTACGATCATGTACAATTCTTGAGTGCTTGTCTGGCACAAAAAGATAACGAGCTTCTTCAACTCCGATTGCAATTACAAAATATCGATAACCATCTTGGTTGGAAAATACTCAAAAAGCTTGATCCATCGTTTAAAACTTGTTTTCCACCACTCTCTATTCAATCAAAAATGCTTGCAGGCACCTTTTCTCTCCTAAAAAATTCATGGAACTTTATTACCTCTAGAAAATCTGAATTAGGAAATGTAGAGCTACACTCTAATTATGAAAAGTGGATCCTCCTCAACGAACCTAATAACGCTGAACTTTTACAACAACGACAACATCAATTCTTGTGTCAGCCCAAAATAAGCATTGTGACTCCTACGTGGAATACCCCGCCACATTGTCTAAAAGAGATGATCGATTCCGTCCGCGCTCAAACATATGGGAATTGGGAACTTTGTATCGCAGATGGGAATAGCTCCTCCCAGCAAACAAAAAAAATCTTGACGGATTACGCACGATCAGACAACCGAATTCGACTTGCGTTTCTTGACAAAAATCTTGGCATCGCAGGAAACTCAAACGCTGCACTTCATCTTGCTTCAGGAGATTTTATCACGCTCCTTGATCACGATGACACCTTGGCCCCCTTTGCATTGCACGAAGTAGTCACACGATTACAACAACCTGAAACAAAAATCGATATTCTCTACTCCGATGAAGATTTTATTAATGCAAATGGCAAAAAAAGGTTCAGCCCTACATTCAAGCCTTCCTTTGGATGGGATACATTACGAAGCCATAATTACATCTGTCATCTTTTGGTATTCCGTAATGAAATCATTAATAAAACTGGTGGATTTCGCAAAGGATTCGATGGTTCGCAAGATTACGATCTTGTTTTACGAGCATGCGAATTAGCTCGCGAAATTGTGCATATCCCAAAAATACTCTACCATTGGCGAGTTCACCCTGCTTCCACTGCAGGTAATCCAAACGCGAAAAATTATGCCCACGATGCAGGCAGAAAAGCTCTTCAGGAGCATTTAGATCGATGCAATCTTTCTGGCCAGGCTTCCAACGGTTTGGCAACAGGTCTCTATCAAGCAATTTATCACCCAACCGAATGGCCATTGATATCGATTATTATCCCTTCTAAAGATCAAGCGAGTACCCTACGCACTTGTTTGGATTCCATCCTTGCAGAGAACTATCCAAATCTAGAAATCTTAATCTTGGAAAATGGCAGCACTGATACCGAAACATTTCAGCTTTATGAAAAACTTAAACACGACCCACGATTCAACATCATCAATTGGACAAAACCCTTCAGTTATGCAGCAATCAACAATTATGGTGCCAAATTGGCCACCGGGGAATTACTTCTGTTTTTAAACAACGACATTGAATCACTCAAAAAAGAAAACTTATTCCGTTTAGCTGAACACGCCCTCCGGCCTGAAACAGGCGCAGTTGGGGCAGCTCTTTTTTATCCAGATAACACAATCCAACACGCAGGCGTTGTATTGGGTATGACTGGAATTGCGGGCCACACCCTACGACATACTCCCAAGGGGAAATTAGGTTACGGATTCCGAATGGCAACCATTAGAAATCTAAGCTGTGTGACAGGGGCATGCTTGATGATTAAGCGAAAAACATTTGATGAAGTTAATGGCTTCGATGAAAATCTCGCAATTGCATTTAACGATATAGATTTGTGCCTAAAAGTTCGAGAAAGTGGGTACTCTGTAGTATGGACACCTCATGCAGAATACACCCATTTTGAATCCAAGACACGCGGCCCAGAAGACACTCCGGAAAAAATCTCCCGCTTTCAAAGAGAGATCAATTACTTTAAATCTAAATGGAATAAGCAATTGATGGCTGGTGATGAATTTTACAGCCCCAATCTAAACCCAGAGTCAGAAACCCCAAGCATTCGTACAACAAAAAATTAAAACCATGACATCATCTAATAACAAACCTGAGAATGAAACCTTCCCTTATATTTCTGTAATTATTGTGAATTACAATGGCCTACGATTCCTCCAAAACTGCTTTGCTTCGCTTAAAAATCAGAGTTACCCTTCATCAAGGTATGAAGTCATTCTTGTAGACAACGGATCAACAGATGGTTCAATTGAATTCATTCAAAATAATTGGCCGGAAGTAAAGATTATCGAAGCTAAAAAAAATCTGGGCTTTGCAGCAGGCAATAATCTTGGATTTGATAATGCAAATGGGGAGTTCTTTGCCCTGCTCAACAATGACACTGAAGTTCCCGAGAATTGGCTTTCGACGCTGGTTGCTACAATGCTAGAGTCCAAAGCCATCGGATTAGTCACCTGCAAAATTCTTTTCCACGCAGATAGGCAAACCATTAACAGCACTGGGTTGCAATTATTGAGCGATGGTAGAGGAAACGATCGAGGGTT